>ENA-OVGJ01000246-OVGJ01000246.1-human-gut-metagenome-genome-assembly--contig:-NODE-246-length-28430-cov-28.426220_pt1 | contig 28430 bp, 20 predicted proteins | sample MGYA00237772_ERZ505423 | MGnify/ENA primary metagenome ERZ505423 (study PRJEB26158, sample SAMN06016386) | human gut metagenome | biome: human gut; feature: ankylosing spondylitis patient; material...
CATACCCTCCTAAATGTTTTCTGGTTGCGTGGGTATGGCAGGATGCCATACCCTCTTTCTTTATCCCTTACCGATGGGTGCGTGAGTATGGCAGGATGCCATACCCTCCTATGTTAGTTGCTTGGTGTGAAGCGCAGGGTGTATGTGTATGAGTTCCATGACGGAACCTCGTACTGTGAGAGGCAGCCGTCGCCACCGCAAGAGTTGTTGCCCAAGCCGCGCTGTGCGTAGTCGAAGTGGGCGTAGATCTGCGGGTCGCGAGTGAGGTCGTACCAGTGGAGCTGCGAGTTCCACATCGAGTCGCCCCATGTGCACCAGCGTGTCTCGTCGTAGTGACCGAGCGAGAAGGCTGTCTGACCCTCTGCCTCAATGTTCAGAGTGAGCGGCTTGCCGAGTTCGCTGTTGTTGCGCAGTGTGAGCGAGCGCATATCCTGATGGTCGCCGTAGGTCTGCGGGTGGATCATCTCGTCGACCATGTCGTCTACCGTAGTCTGGTAGCGGCCGAGCATTGAGCCTGTCTTGCGATCAGAGTAGTTAGACCACGGACCACGTGCGTAGTACTCTACGTCCTCGAAGCCTGCAGCGAACTGCATACCCAGACCCATGCGTGCCAATGAACCGCTTGGCGAGAAGGTTGTCTTCATGTCGACCACGCCGTCGGGATAGAACGTGTAGTCGATGGTGTACTGGCAGGCGTTGGCTCTGCCCTTCACCGACAGTGTAGCGTTGTCGCCGCTCTTGGCGAGTGCGCCGGTCACGCTGACGCTGGCAGAGTTGCTGAACGTCGGGCGGAAGTTGCGGTCGTTGTCCACCTTGCGGTAGCTGTTGAAGTCGGGACCCTCGGCGATGAGTGCTTTGCCGTTGTATGTCCACGACTGCATCTTGCCGTTGTTGAATGCTATCTCGAACTCGCCGTTGGCGTTCTTGCCCTTCACGGTCTGACCCTCAATGGTGAGTGCCGAGCAGTTGTCCATATCTGCCTTATGAGCGGCGAGCGTCGGGCGTTTGCCAATCTCGAACTGCTGTTCTGCTACGGCGTAGCCCTGCTCTGCCCACAGCGTAGCCTCCTTGAGGCGCAGCGAGAGGTTGAGCAGATACTCAGCATCGTCAGTGACGCTTGTGGTGTACGGAATATCGATAGAAGCCTCTGTACCGGCAGCGATAGCCGGCATTTCAGCCTTACCCTCCTCGACGATGCGTCCGTCGCGCAGCACCTGATAGACGAGGTCGTACATCTCAAGGTCGACGAACGAGTTCTTGTTCTTCAGTGTCACCTTGCCGCCCTCGAAGGCTGTGAACGCAGCGTTCTGATATACGCGCTTCACCTCGGTGAGCTTGCCCGTCCATGCGCGGTCGGGGGTGATGAGTCCGTTGTTTACGAAATTGCCCTGGAAGCCTACGCCCACACCGCCGGTAGAGTTGTAGTCGTAGCCCGAAACCCAGTAGTTGAAGCCGTTCTTGTCCTTGCGCTCGCCCTTCACGAGGCGTGCAGGGTCGTAGAAGCTCTGGTCAACCCAGTCCCAGATGCAGCCACCGAGGATGCCGTTGCTTGCCTCGATAACGTCCCAGTACTCCTGCAGGTTGCCCACAGCCTGACCCATTGCGTGTGCATACTCGCAGATGAAGTAAGGTTTGCCCGAATAGCCGTTGCTGCTGTTCTTCACATTCTGTACTGTCGGGTACATTGACGAACCGAGGTCGGAGTAGCTCATGTTGCCCTCGTAGTGGATGAGTCGGTTGTCGAGCTGGCGAATCTTGCTGATGCTCGAAGAGAAGTTGCTTGCGCCGCCCGACTCGTTGCCCAGCGACCAGAAGATAACGCTCGGATGGTTGCGGTCGCGCATCACCATGCGCACCTCACGGTCGTCGATGGCTGTGCGCCATGTAGAGTTAGAGGCGAGGTTCTGGTTGAAGTGGCACTCAACGTTAGCCTCGTCCATGGTGTACAGACCGTAGGCATCGAACATGGCGTACATCTTCGGCTGGCGCGGATAGTGAGAGGTGCGCACCGTGTTCACATTCGCCTGCTTCATCATCTCCACGTCGCGCAGCATAGTCTCCATGTCGATGGCGCGTCCGTATTCGGGGTGAGCGTCCTGAGTGTTCACACCCTTGAAGAACACGCGCTTGCCGTTGATGTAGACGAGGTTGCCCTTCTGCTCAATGTTGCGGAAACCGTACTTTGTAGAGAATACCATCTCGTCTGTGCCGTCGGCAGTCTGCTGCTTCACGACAACGCTATAGAGATACGGGTCTTCAGCGCTCCATGCGTGCAGACCGCTGAGCTGGCTGATAGTAGCGTCCACGGTCTTGGTGTCAGTGCCGCTGTATTCGGCTGTAGCCGAGCCGACGGTCTTGCCCTCATGGTCGAGCAGTTCGACTGAGAACTTCTTCGCAGCCTCCACGCCGTCACGGTTGTCCACCTTCAGTGCCACCTTCAGCGTGCCGCTCGTAGCGTCCTCGCTGAGGTTGGGCGCTGTGATATAATGGTCGGCTACGAACACCTTCGGAGTAGCCACGAGATATACGTCGCGGTGAATGCCCGAGAGGTGCCACATGTCCTGACCTTCGAGATACGAGCCGTCGCACCAGCGGTAGACGCGTACCGAAAGCTGGTTGTCGCCCACCTTGGCGAAGTCGGTGATGTCGAATTCGGCATCGGTGTTAGAGTCCTGCGAGTAGCCCACGTACTTGCCGTTCACCCATACCACGGCAGCACTGTACACGCCGTCGAAGTGGACGAAGAGACGTTTGCCATTCCACGATTCGGGCACGTTGAACGAGCGGCGGTAGAAGCCGATAGCGTTGTGGTCCTCCACACCGTAGTAGGTGTAGCCCACGTTGGCGTTCGGCGGATTGTTCTGGAACGGATAGCCTACGTTGGTATATACCGGTTTGCCGTAGCCAGCCATCTCCCAAGAGAGTGGCACGCGGATGTTGTCCCAGGCAGAGTCGTCGTAGTCGGCAGCGAAGAACTCGCTTTCGCCAGGACCATCCTGTGTTCCGGGTACGAACTTGAACTTCCACTCGCCGTTGAGCAGCTGTGTCTCAGCCTTCTGCGGAGTGAGCCACGGCTCGTTGAACGCAGCGTCGCTCTTCATCGCCTCTACCGATGCGTAAGGGATGAACGTAGCGTGAGCATCCTCCTTCCAATCGCCTACCTTCTGCTGGTTCTGAATCCACGAAGCATCGAACTTGCGCTCGGTGGGGTCTGTTGTTCCACCGCCGCCGGTTGAGCCGCCCTCCACGTCTTCGAGCGAAATCTCCTTGTACGTAGCCCACGAGCGTGTGTTGCCCTGCGTGCTGCCGTAGAGGATAGACGACATGGCGAGGATGTTGCTTACGGTAGAAGCCTCGCAACGCTGTACGCCGTTGACGTACAGACCGTCAGACTTTAGCTCGATGGTGAGTTCGCCAGAGATGTCTTTCAATACTTCATAATGAGTTCTGCTTTTGGGGGTGAAGCAGTCGAGTTCCAAATTATTATTGCTCTTTGTGTAGAACAGATGTATTACGTTTACGCCGCCCCATCCAGTTGCGCCCTGAAGGTCTTCGCCGATAGAGAGGATGTTCTCGTTCGCTTTCGAGTCGTCGCAGGTGCTGAGGTCGAGCACAGCCTTGAAGCTCTGCTTCTGGAAGTTTATCGCCGTCTCGTAGCTGAACGACTTGCCGTTAGGCGTATAGTTGGTGAGTAGCGACTGGCGTGCCTGCACCGAGAGCGTGCCGCCTGCGAGGAGGCACACCAGCGAGAGCATGAGCACGAGGCGCTGTTTGATATTTGATAACATAATGTTTTTAGGTTTGTTGTAATATATAATAATGTATATGCTTACGGAGCGTTATTTCTTTAGCAATGTCTTCTTGCCGCCCACGATGTAGATGCCATCCTGCAGACCCTCGGTGTTGTCCGTAGAGCGCAACTGCTGACCACCGATGTTGTGTACACCGGTTGTGGTGTTGGTGGTTTGCTCTGTCTGTACATCATTGGTCTCTACGCTCTCGATAGCTGTCTCTGGTGTGCTCGGGTCAACGAAGAGCCATTGAGCAGTCTCGAACTCCTTGCCGGGCATCTGTGTGGTAGCCGACAGACGGTTGTAGATGGTGCTCTGATAGAGATACATCGATGCGCTTGCTTCCGTGTTGCGGCTTGAGATGGCGTATGCGCCCTCCACCGGCTCGATGCGCCACTCGTTGAATGTGCCTCCATTAGCAGACGGCGTGCCCCAAAGTTCGGCTCCCCACGCTGTGTCGCCCGACATGATGCGGTAGAAACCCGGAGTGGTTGTGCTCTCAATCTGTTCGAGAGTCACCTTTACTTTCTCTCCTCCAAGCACCAAACGTCCGTTCTCGGTACCGAGGAACTGCTTTGCGCCTACGTTGTAGAGGTTGTATGTACCTCCAGCGGTAGGCTCCACGCCCTTGTTGTCTTCGGCTACTGCTGTTGTGCAAGTGCCGAGCAGAGCAAGGGCTGTAATTAAAAGTTTGTTCATAATTGGTTTGTTATTAGTATTTTGTTTTCTTTGTTTTTAAGTATAGTAGACTTAGTGCTTGCCGTGCTTTGCCATTGGCTCTGCCTTCTCTGTAGCAATCATTTTAGGTCCGCGTATGCGTTCGTTAGGCTTCACGCCGCTACGTATTTCGATATGTATGCCGTCGGAGATGCCAGTCTGCACCTTGCGACGTTCGTATGTCTGCTTGTCGCCTTCGCCCTTGATGACGTACACATACGTGTCGTCGCCGTCGAACTCGATGGCACTCTCCTGAACAGCCAGCACGTTCTTCGCCTCTGCCAATACTATCTCCGCGTTGGCACTATAGCCCGAACGGATGTTTGTGGCGTTGGACGGAAGGTTTACGGCTGCCTTTATCTCAAACTGGTTGGCACCGTTCTGGTCGGTAGCCTTCGGGGCGATGTACTCCAATCGGGCATCGAACTTCAAATCTTGCAGCGCACCGATGGTTATCTTCATCGTCATGCCGGTAGACAGACGGCCCACTTCCGTCTCGTCGATGTTACCACGGAAGATGAGGTCGTTCATATTGGCAACGGTGGCGATGGTTGTTCCGTCGTTGAAGGTGTTGGCAAGAATCACCGAATTGCCCACCTTCACGGGGATGTCGAGTATCAAGCCGGTGATGGTGGAGCGGATGAGCGTAGACGAAGCCGAAGCGTTCGACTTCGATACGCCGTCGCGCACCACTTCAAGGTTGTCCTGAGCTGCGTCCACCTCTTCGCGAGCCTGGCGCAAAGCCTGCGCTATCTTGTCGTACTCGTCGGCAGCGACGAGTCCTTTGTCGAAGAGTGTCTTCTCGCGGTCGTAGTCGGTCTGCGCCTGCTTGCGGTTTATCTCGGCAAGACGCAGGCGCGACTGTGCTGCGCTGAGCGACCCCATGTCCGGGATTACCTTTACCTTGGCAATCACCTCGCCCTCCTGAACCGTCTCGCCAGCCTCTTTGAGTATCTCGGTGATGATGCCCGAGATTTGTGGCTTCACATTCACCTCGTTGCGCGGCTCAATCTTGCCGGTGACGACGGTGGTCTTGCGGATGTCCATTCGCTGCAGTGTAAACTCGTCGTAGACCTCCGGCTGAGGCTGCGACTTGATGTAAAGGAACACGAATGTTCCGATGAAGATCACGGCAACAAGTGCCATGAGGATGTATTTGAAGTATTTTTTCATAAGCTGGGTTGTTTAGGGTTGAGAACTAAGCCTTTATTTTATAAGCCGAACTAAGCCTTCTTAAGCCTTTTTAAGCCGAGGGGACTAAGGCTAACTAAGCCCTCCCCGACGGGGAGGGTTGGGAGGGGCTACTCGTCACGCATTGCGTCGACCGGTTTAATGCTCATGGCTCTCATGGCGGGGGCGAGTCCGGCGAGCACGCCGAGCAGCGATAGCACTGCCACAGCACCGACGGCTGTCCAGAAGCTGATCTGGAAGTGTGCCTTGATGATGCCATCGGTGGTGTTTGCCATCTCGAGTGCCTGTAGTATGATGACTACGAAGAGGATGCCGCTCATGCCAGCTATGGAGGTGAGCAGTATGCTCTCGGAGATAATCTGCGAGAGAATGCTGCGTGGCGTAGCACCTATGGCGCGGCGTATGCCTATCTCCGTGGTTCGCTCGCGCACCGTCACCATCATGATGTTCGACACGCCGATGGCTCCGGCGAGCAATGTGCCTATACCTACGAGCCAGATGAGTAGGTTGATGCCCTGGAACATGCTGTCGACCATCGAGAACATCATCTCGGTGTTGAATATCATCACGCCCTTATCGTCCTTCGGACTCACGTCGTGCGCCTGCGCTATCACGCTGCGTATGCGGTCGGTGATGTCGCTCATCTTCACGCCCGGCTTGCCCGTCATGCAGAGCAGGTCGATGCTATGGCCGCGGTTGTACACCTGCTGCACGAGTGTGATGGGCATTATCACAGCCTGCTCGTCGCTACCGTTGATGTTTATGTTGCCATCGCTATAGTTGACACCTACTACATTATAATATATAGAGTCGATGCGTATCACTTGTCCGCATGGGTCGCCGCCATTGGTGAAGAGTGATTTGTACACCTGCTTGCCGATGACGCACACCTTGCGTCCCTGGCTGATGTCCATCTCGTTGATGTAGCGTCCGTAGTACATCTTCGGGGCTGCCACCTCCTGCATGTCGGGCATCACGCCCTTCACGATGCACGTCGCGTGCTTGTCGCCGTGTGTGGCACTGGCTCCCCAGCGTGTTATGGTCGGTGTGACGACATCAAGTTCGGGCACGTGCGCCTTCAGTCGCTTCACGTCGTCGTAGTTCATCGTCCACTGGCGTCCCTTGCGAAATCCGTGGTATGGAATGGTGGTCTGTTGCGCCCATGCTACGGCGGAGTTGGTGGCGAAGCCGTCGAGACTCTTGTTTATTATCTCCTTCATACCATCGCCACCACCGATGAGTCCGACAAGCATGAACACGCCCCAAAACACGCCGAATCCGGTGAGGAAGGTGCGCGATTTATTGCGGGATAGCGTGTCGAAAATTTCACGCAGGCGGTCTGTGTCGAATCGTATCATTGTTTTCTTTGTTTTTTTCTAAGCCGAACTAAGCCTTCTTAGGCCTTTTAAGCCGAGGGGACTAAGCCGAACTAAGCCTTCTTAGACCTTTCTAAGTCGAGGGGACTAAGCCGAACTAAGCCTCTTTAGGCCTTTTAAGCCGAGGGGACTAAGCCGAACTAAGCCCTCCCCGACGGGGAGGGTTGGGAGGGGCTACTCCGCTCTCAATGCCTCAATCGGTCTGATTTTGGCAGCCTTGCGAGCTGGTACCATACCGGCGAGAGTGCCGGCTACAATCATCAGTAGTGTGGCTTTCACGCAGACATCAATGCCCACGGTGGGGTTGGTGAACATCTGTATGGCGAAGAGTCCGTTGTCGATGGTCTCCTGACCGATAGTAGCATCCATATACAGATTGGCTGCGATGCCGAGCACCATGCCGATGTAGCCAAAGAATGTGGTAATGACGATGCTCTCGATGATGATGAGGCGCAGTATAGACCACGGCTTTGCGCCGATAGCCTTGCGTATGCCGAACTCGTGTGTGCGTTCGCGCACGGTTATGAGCATGATGTTCGACACCCCCACGATGCCCGATATGAGTGTCAGTATGCCTATCACCCACAATGCGGTGCGCAGTAGACCGGTGGCGGTGTCCATGCTCAGTGCCTGCGTGAAGCGGTTCCATATCCAGATGGCGTTCTCGTCGTCGGGCGCAGCACGATGCTGTCGGTTTATTCTCGCACGATAGTCGCTCTCGAACGCCTCGTTCTCAGCTTCCGAGTTGAGATTGCTGAACGAGAAGACGATGTTGCCCGTCTTGTCGCCCTTGTTGTATATGGCGCGGAACGTGGTGAACGGTATGAAGGCATCGTTGCCCATGCTGTTCTTCTGACTCTCGTAGATGCCTACTACGCGGAAGGCGAGCGTCGTTGTGCGTATTATTTGTCCGTTCAGACTGAGTGGCGACTGTGGTAGCAGTTCCTTCGCCATGTCCGAGGAGATAACTATCGACTTGCGGCGTTCCTTCAGATCGAGTTCGTTGATGAAGCGTCCGCAAATCATCGTACGCTTGTTTATCTCGACATCGTTCGGGTATACACCGCTCAGATTGATGCCTGTGGTGTAGTCGCTGCCGTTGACGAGCGTTTCGCCCTGCTGCGACAGTTCTGCGCCCACACTCTTCACGTTGTTAGGAAAACCCTTGCTGGTGATATTGAAGTCCTTATCGTTGAGCTGCACATCGCGATTTTCGCCCAATCCGTCGTAAGCCTTCGATGTAGCACCACCCGACACCACCATTGAGGTCGATAGATAGCGACTTGAGTTGCCCATCGTGGCGTTTATCAAGCCGTTGCCTGCTCCGAGCAGAACGATGAGGATGAAGATGCCCCATGCTACGGAGAAACCGGTCAGCGCAGTGCGCAGTCGGTTGTGCTTGATAGTGGTGAGTATTTCGATGAATATGTCGCGCATGTGCCTTTACTTCATTATGCCGTTGATGCCGAACGGTCGTGCGGTGTGATCGAGGTTCTCCTCAATCTTGCCTATGATGCCGTCCTTGATGTGTACAATCTTGTTTGTCTCGTTAGCCACGCCACTCTCGTGCGTCACGACGATAGTCGTCACTCCCTCCTCAGCGTTAAGAGTCTTGAGCAGTTCCATCACCTCCACCGAAGTCTTCGAGTCGAGTGCGCCCGTAGGCTCGTCGGCGAGTATTATCTGCGGCTTTGTGATCAGTGCGCGTGCTATTGCCACGCGCTGCTTCTGTCCGCCCGACATCTCGTTGGGGTAGTGGTCAGCCCATTGCGTCAGTCCGAGTCGGTCGAGATATTCCATCGCTAACTTGTGGCGTGTGCGTCGCGCCACGCCCTGATAGTAGAGCGGCAGCTCCACATTCTCCACGGCGGTCTTGAACGAGATAAGGTTGAACGACTGAAAGATGAAGCCAATCATGCGGTTGCGGTACTCTGCGGCTCGCGTCTCCGATAGGTCTTTTATCAGTGTGCCTGCGAGCGTGTATTCGCCCGAGTCGTAGTTGTCGAGAATACCGAGAATATTGAGCAGAGTAGACTTGCCCGAGCCCGACGCGCCCATGATAGAAACGAACTCTCCCTCGGCAATGTCGAGTGTGATTCCCTTCAGTACATGCAGCGGCTGCGCACCCTGGTAAGTCTTGTTAATATCTTTCAGATGTATCATATATATATAATATGTAGCAAAGTAACAAAAATATCCGCAAACCGCCGACGTTTTGCTTCGCTTTTTACGGATATTTAATAGACGAAGTGGCCTAAGTATATTGTTATGATAAGCCTATGACTTCCAGCGCCATGTTTTCACAATCATGCGTCTTAAGCGCGTGAACGCCACCGTCATGCGTTGTGGCGACATCTGCTTGCCACCGATGATGAGCAACACGGCGGTGAGGATGAGTGCTATGCCCACTGCGAGGCGTGTTGTGAACGACTCGCCGAAGCAGAAGCAGCCGATGGCAACGGCTGTTATCGGTTCGAGCGCACCAAGAATTGCGGTTGGTGTAGAGCCAATATCTTTAACGGCTATCGCCATTAGCACTAACGAGAGCACGGTCGGCATCAGTGCAAGCTGCGCTGCATACAGCCATTGGTGCGGTGTGGTGAGCAGTTGCACCGTCTCGCCCATGGCGAAGGTGTAGCCGAGAATGGTCATTAAGCCGAAGATGAGCACGTAGAACGTGAGCTTCACCGACGACATCCGCAGCTTCGACTTGTTCACCACTACGATATATACAGCGTAGGTGAGCGACGAAGCCATGACAAGCAGCACGCCCAACGTGCTGAGTGACGATCCGTCCGAGCTCTGGTTAAGCAGAGCTATGCCGCCAAACGCAAGCATGATGGAGACGGCTGTCGTTGGGGTCACTTTTTCTTTGAACAGCAACGCCATAATAACCGCCACCATAACCGGATAGACGAATAGCAGCGTGGAGGCGATGCCCACGTCCATGTAGTTGAAACTGATGAATAACGACGCAGACGACGAGCCCATGAACATGCCTAAGATAGCAAGTAGGAGTAGTTCGCTGCGTGTCACGCTGAACTTCTTACGTTGCACCAGCATCATCACGCCGAGCATCACAATAGCGAGTCCGAAACGGTAGAAAAGGGTAGAGTTGGCACTGATACCGTCCTGGTACAGATTCATGGCGCCGAGCGGGTTGGTACCGTAGAACACGGCTGCGCCCACGCCACAAAGTGTGCCGCGAAGTTTTACGTTCATACTATTTGTCTGATTTTTAAGCAAAGGTACAAATAAAAGTAAAAAAGTAAAAGAGTAAAAAAGTAAAAAGGGCTTTTAAAAGTAAAAGGGTAAAGAGTAAAAAAGTAAAAAGGGCTTTTAAAAGTAAAAGGGTAAAAAGTAAAAGAGTAAAAAGGATGGATTTGCGATTGAGAAAACCTTTAGCCGCGTTCGTGAAATTTAAACATAAAAGTTTTTTTGCTTTCGGTAATATCAATACCTTTGCAATCGCAAAACAGAAATCACAACACATGGCTTCGTACATTATTATATATAGCATAGAAAATTAATCAATAGCATAAGAGATATGGAAATTTTAAGAAATCTGTTTTATGGTTTCCCCGACCTGTGGGGTGGTGGCGTGGCACACTCGGTGATGATACTCGCCCTCGTTATCACGTTAGGCTTGAGTCTTGGTAAGCTGAAGGTGAAAGGTGTGTCGCTCGGACTCGCTTGGATTTTGTTCATCGGACTCATCTTCGGTCATTACTCGCTCAATCTTGATGCCCATCTGCTCCACTTCCTCAAGGAGTTTGGCTTGATACTTTTCGTTTATTCTATTGGTCTTGAGGTAGGTCCAGGCTTCTTCTCTTCGTTCAAGGACGGAGGTAAGAGTCTCAATATGCTCAGCATGATTGTTGTGGCACTCAGCATCGTTACAACACTTATTATCTATAGCTTCACTGGCACGCCGTTCACCACTATGGCAGGCATCCTTTCAGGTGCCGTTACCAACACTCCCGGTCTTGGTGCTGCCCAGCAGGCATACAGCGACCTGCGCCATATCGACGCTCCGAGCATCGCCACGGGCTATGCCATCGCTTACCCGATGGGTGCGCTCGGCGTGATCATCTCGTTCGCTATATTGAGATATGTGTTGCGCGTGAACAAGGAGACGGAAGAAGCCGATGCGAAGCGCGGTATGGGTCACTTGGAGAAGATGACACTGAACACCTTCTCGGTGAAGGTGACCAACTCGATGGTGTTCGGCGACGATATACAACAGATACGCCAGTTGTTGAAGCGCGACTTCATGGTGTCGCGTATCATACGCTGCGGTAGCAACGAGCACGACGAGGTTGTGAACGGTCAGACCGTGATAGGCGAGGGCGACATACTGCGCGTGGTGGCTCATCCTACGGTTGAGGACCCGATCATCGCACTGCTTGGTGAGAAGGTGGAGGTGGCTGACGACAAGTTCGGCACCGAGCTTATTACGCGTCGCATCCTCGTCACGAAGCCCGACATCAACGGCAAGTCGCTCAGTCATCTGCAAATTCGCACCAACTTGGGCACCAACGTTACACGTGTGAACCGCAACGGTGTAGACCTCATCGCTACCGGCTCGTTGAAGCTGCAGCTCGGCGACCGCCTCACCGTTGTGGGTACGGAGCTTGCCATCGCCCACACCGAGAAGATGCTCGGCAACCAGATGAAGCGTCTTAACAACCCGAACCTCATACCGGTGTTCCTTGGCATCATGCTCGGTTGTATCTTCGCCAATATCCCGTTCTTCATCCCTGGCATCAACGAGAGCTTGCGCCTCGGACTCACTGGCGGTCCGCTCATTGTGGCTATCCTCATCGGCTACTTCGGTCCGAAGTACAACCTCGTGACGTATAACACGATATCTGCCAACCTCATGCTGCGCGAAGTAGGCATCTGCATATTCCTTGCGTGCGTAGGTCTCGGCACGGGCGAGCAGTTTATGCAGACCGTAGTGTCGGAGAGTGGTATGACATGGATAGGCTATGGTGTAGCAATCACCATGATACCAGTCATCCTGGGTGGCATCATCGGCAAGTATCTGTTCCACATCAACTATTACACTCTGCTCGGTGTGCTTGCAGGAGCCAATACCAACCCCTCGGCTCTGGCTTATGTTCGCGACCAGACATCTGTCGATGCGCCTAATGTGGGCTACGCTAATGTCTATCCGTTCGCAATGTTCCTGCGCATCGTCACGATACAGATACTGATATTCGTGTTCGGATAAATTGATAATAAAGATAATGTTTTAATAGTAGTTAATATGTTTCGGGGTAACTTAGGAGGGTATGGCATTTTGCCATACCCACGCAGCCTCAAAGGCAGCTCGCATCTGCAGCCTCAAAGGCAGCTCGCGTGCGTATGACATGCAACGTGCATGAGCATGGCAAGATGCCATGCCCTCCTATGGTTACTCTTTCTGCAAGTCTTGGTAAATACAAATAAATGGATAACAATACAATAGAAACAATGCAAGCAACCTGCCAATGTGGCAATCCAAACAACCCGTCTAAAGTGGCAGCAGCCGAGCTGCAGCACAAACTCGACCTGCTTCTGCGTACCGGAAGCATACTGATGGAGAGTGCTGCAGACACCTCGCGTATCCGTCGCACTATGAAGCGTGCCGCAGCCTTCCTCAGTCTCGACGAACGCTACCTGCACTTCTACATCAACTGGAATGTGCTCATGGTGAACTATAGCGACACCGAGCACTCGTTCACAAAGTTTCAACGCTGCGAGAAGCACGGCATCAACCTCACCTCTATTGCTAAGATAAGCAAACTCACGTGGAGCGCAATAAGCAACGACTACTCGCTCGACCAGTACGAGAAGGCTCTTGATGACATTCAGAAGACACCGCGTAGCTTCACACCGTGGCAGGTGGCTATCGGTGGCGGCTTTGCCTGCGGTGGTTTCTGTGTGCAGTTCGGTTGCGATTGGCCTGCGTTCTTCTACTGCTCTTTAGCAGCCATCCTCGGCTTCCGCCTGCGTATGTTCCTGCCCACACGTGGCTGCAACAACTATGTAGCTATTGGCATAGCAGCTTTCGTAGCCACACTCATTGCTTGGGTCACCACGTTCCTCTCGCTCACGCCGTCCATAGCCGGCGTTCTGCCCGAGTTTATGCACTCCTCTACGCCGTGGCATCCGCTTATGGCGTGTGCCTTGTTCATCGTGCCCGGTGTTCCGCTCATCAACTTCGTGAGCGACATGCTCGACGGCTACATCGAGGTGGGCATGGTGCGTGCTCTGAATACGCTGCTCATGGTGCTTGCCATGGCGTTCGGCATCGCCTTCGCCATTAAGGTGTGCGGCATCGACAACTTCGTGAAAGACCTCACGATGATTCCGCATCACGAGTATTGGGAGTTTGCCGTAGCTGCAGCCGTTTCGGCTATGGGTTTCTCTACCATCTTCAGCATACCGCGCCGACTCCTGCCGGTTGTCGCCGTGGGTGGCATCATCGCCGTGTGCTTCCGCAACTTCGTCAATCTCGGTCCGAGCAACGGCAATATCGGACTTGACATGGGCCTGACCATCGGCTCGCTTGCCGGTTCGGCACTTATCAGTGTTATCGTTATCAAAGCACGCCACTGGTTCCACGTGCCCCATCAGTGCATCACCATCCCGAGCGTCATCCCTATGGTGCCTGGTGTGCTTATGTATCGCGCCCTCTTCGCCTTCATCGAGATGCACGGCGTGGTAGGAGAAGTGACGGTGGGCATGAACAACGCCATCAAGGCTTCGCTCGCTATCATCTGCATCGCCCTCGGTGTGGCTATACCGAACATCTTCTTCCGCCGCTTTATCGAAGGCGACCGCAAGCGTAAACTCTTCAATATGCTTGTTGAACGCAAACGCAAGAATGGAGAGTTCGTCGACCTGAGTGCTGTAGAAATAAAATAAATGTTGTATTTTTGCATTTAATATATAATAGATATGGAAATACGACAACTGAAATACTTTCTGAAGGTGGCGGAGACTCTCAACTTCTCCGAGGCTGCGCGCAAGCTATACATCACGCAGAGCACTCTCTCGCAGCAGATATCGCATCTGGAGCAGGAGATTGGTCTGCCGCTCTTCGAGCGCAACTCGCATGAGGTGTACCTCACTGAGGCTGGAAAGGAGTTGCTGCCGTATGCACAGAATGCCGTGAACTCTGCAGATGCGTGCATCGACCACATGAACGACTTGAAGGAGATGCTGACGGGCGAACTGAACATCGGTGTCACTTATTCGTTCAGCAACATCATGGCTGAGACGCTCATCGCCTTCCTGCGCACCTATCCGCATGTGAAGTTGAACATCAGCTACCGCTCTATGCAGGAGCTGATGGACGGACTAAAGAAGCGCGAGCTCGACCTCGTGCTCGCCTTCAAACCGCTCAAGAAGGATAAAGCGGTAGACAGCCGGGCTATCTTCAGCAACCGCCTTGCTGCCATCGTCAATGAGAACCATCCATTAGCACGCCAGTCGTCATTGCGCCTCACTGACCTTGAACGCTACGACCTCATACTGCCGTGCAAGGGGCTGCAGGCTCGCAACGCCTTCGATCATCTTGTGGAGGGCAAGGGGCTGAACTATCGCATCATGGTTGAGGTGAACAACGTGAACATAATCTTCGACCTGCTGCGTCGCAGCAATCTCGTGACGATACTCTCTGAATCGACAACTATTCTGCAACCCAACATGAAGGCTGTGCCCATTGACGCAGCCGACAATGAGATGGATGGTTGCATACATCTGCTGAAAGACTCGTATATGAAAAACTCAGCACAGGAGTTCATCCGTATGCTGAGTCAGTCAACGTCTATCCTCGCGAACTTCGCGTTTAAGGATATTCTTTCTTAGTAATTTAGGAGGGTATGGCATCTTGCCATACCCTCCTATTATTCCATCGCTTTCGTTTTATTTGCAAGCCACTCCCGATGCTCCTCGTCGAGCAGCGGTGCCAAACGCTCGTACACCATAGCGTGGTAGGCGTTGAGGCACTGTCGTTCCTCGTCGCTGAGCATACTGCTGATTATCGGCTTGGTATCGATGGGGCAGAGCGTGAGCGGCTCGAAGCGCAGGAAACGTCCGAACTCCGTCGTCACGTAAGGCACGGTGAGCAGCGTGTTCTCGATGCGCACGCCGAAGCGACCGTCGAGGTACAGACCAGGCTCGTCGGTTACGGTCATTCCCTCCACCATCGGTGCCCCACGATACTCCTGGCGTATCTGGTGAGGACCCTCGTGCACGCTGAGATACGAGCCTACGCCGTGCCCCGTGCCGTGCATGAAGTTCATGCCCTCGCGCCACATCGCCGTGCGTGCCACTGCGTCGAGCTGCGTGCCCGATGCCGAGCGTGGAAAGCAGAGGTTCTGCAACGCCAAGTGACCCTTCAGCACTAACGTGTAGACGCGGCGTTCGCGGTCGGTTACGTCGCCAAGAGCTATGGTTCGCGTTATGTCCGTTGTGCCGTCGCTGTACTGCGCTCCGCTGTCGAGCAGCAGCAGACCCTTCGGTTCGAGCTTCACGTCGGTGAGCGGAGTCGGCTCATAGTGGACGATGGCTGCATGATCGGCATAGGCAGCGATAGTGTCGAACGAGATGTCGCGGAACTTAGGCTGCCCGGCACGCAGCTGATAGAGCTTCGCGCTCGCCGTCAGCTCCGTCTCGCTGCCCTTCGGCACCGCCTCTTCCAACCACTTCAGAAACTGCACCATAGCCACACCGTCGCGCTCCATGGCACGACGGAAGCCCTCGCGCTCCGTGTGGTTCTTCACCGCCTTCATCGTAGGGATGGGCGACGGAGCCGACACAACCGTGTAGTTGCCGCGCGGCTGCGCCAAGGTGCTGTTCACGGTAGAAGGGTCGACGAGCATCGTTGGCGCGTCGCACTCGTTGAGTGCCGCGATGATATTATCGTATTCGTCGATAGCCACGCCTTCAGCGTGCAGATAGTCGACCACGTCGGGCGTGAGCTTCTCCTCCTTTATATATAATGTGGCACTCTCCTCGCCGACGATGAGCCACGCCACGAACACCGGGGTGCAATGTACGTCGGTTCCGCGCAGGTTGAGAGTCCAGGCAATGTCGTCGAGCTGCGTCACGAGCATACAGCTTGCGCCTGCGCGGCGCATCTCGGTGCGTATGCGGCAGAGCTTTTCAGCCACCGACTCGCCGGCGTATTCGAGCGGATGAATCTCCACCTTGTTCAGCGGCACCGGCGGACGGTCTGTCCACACGCGGTTGAGGATGTCGAGATTGGTGCGCAGCGTGAGTCCGCCGGCATGTCTTAGTTCCGCCTTCAGCCCCTCAGCCTCGCCCTTCGCGATGCACATGCCGTCGATGCCCACCTCCGTAGAGTCGGCATCCTGCAGTTCGCGTGCCAGCCAGTCGGCAATAGACGGTGTGCTCTCCATGCGCTCGCGCATCAGCTGAAACTCTGTGCCTTCGAGCTGCTGCTCAGCAGCGATGAAGTAGCGCGAGTCGGTCCAGAGCGCAGCCGAATGGAGCGTGACTACCGCCGTGCCAGCCGAACCGTCGAAGCCCGATATCCACTTGCGTCCCTCCCAACGCTCGGGAACATACTCACTCATGTGCGGGTCGGCACTCGGTAAAATGAATGCCGAGAGCCCCTCGCGCTGCATCTCCTCGCGCAGTGCGGCGAGTCGTGCGGCTATAGTATTCTTCGTATCTGTCATATAAAAATTATTAGGTACTGCAAATATACAGATTTTAAGATTAAACAACACTATAATTTTCGAGAAACGTTTGTATATTTCAAAAAAGTTGTATCTTTGCAGTTAGTAAACGAAATTCAATTATTAATATAATAAACATTATTTATTATGGCATTCTTATCTAACGAAAAGCTTTTGATCGTCGGTGCCGGCGGTATGATTGGTTCAAACATGGTACAGAGCGCATTGATGCTCGGTCTTACTCCTAACATCTGTCTCTACGACATCTACGAGCCGGGTGTACACGGCGTGTTCGACGAGATTCAGCAGTGCGCTTTCAAGGGCGCTAACGTAACTTACACAGTAGACCCGAAGGAAGCATTCACAGGCGCTAAGTACATCATCTCTTCAGGTGGTGCTCCGCGTAAGGACGGCATGACACGTGAGGACCTCTTGAAGGGCAACTGCCAGATTGCAGCAGAGTTCGGTGACAACATCAAGAAGTACTGCCCGGAGGTAGAGCACGTTGTTGTTATCTTCAACCCGGCTGACGTTACAGCCCTCACAGCTCTCATCCACTCAGGTTTGAAGCCAAACCAGCTCACATCACTCGCTGCTCTCGACTCTACACGTCTGCAGCAGGCTCTCGCCCTCGAGTTCGGCGTACAGCAGGACAAGGTGACTGGCGCTCACACATACGGTGGTCACGGCGAGCAGATGGCAGTATTCGCTTCTCAGGTTAAGGTAGACGGCAAGCCTCTCTCAGAGATGGGTCTCTCGGCAGAGCGTTGGGAAGAGATCAAGCACCACACCGTTCAGGGTGGTTCTAACATCATCAAGCTCCGCGGTCGTTCTTCATTCCAGAGCCCGGCATACAACGCAGTTAAGATGATCGAGGCTGCTATGGGTGGCGAGAAGTTCACATTGCCAGCAGGTTGCTACGTAAACTGCGAGAAGTGTGGCTTCAAGAACGTGATGATGGCTATGCCTTCTACAATCGACAAGACAGGTGTTCACTTCACACAGCCTACAGGCACAGAAGAGGAGCTTGCTTCTCTCGCTAAGTCTTACGAGCACCTCTGCAAGATGCGCGATGAGATCGTTGATCTCGGCATCGTTCCTCCAGTAGCAGAGTGGACAAAGATGAACCCGAACCTCTAATTCGGCATCGTCCAAATAACAATAAAGCCCAGAGCGCACTGCTCTGGGCTTTTTCTGTATTAGGAGGGTATGGCATCCTTGCCATACCCACGCAGCCTTCTTGTTGCATTGCTACTGCTTGATAGTTGGTAGATTGCGTGGGTATGGTAGGAGGGTATGGCATCCTTGCCATACCCACGCAGCCTTCTTGTTGTATTTCTATTGCTTGATAGTGGGTATATTGCGTGGGTATGGCAGGGATGCCATACCCTCCTACCGTCCGCCGCCCGATCGGATTCCGTCCGCCACCTGATTGGATTCCGTCCGCCACCCGATCAGATTGCGTTCGGTATCCGATCGGGTTCCGTCCGCCGTCGGTCGGAAATTGTGATACGCAAACAGACTTTACATCCACTCAAAACTTATGAATTAATGCATATAGTAGGACAAAAGCTAATAAATCTTTCGTTAAAAGTTGGTTTGTATTACAATATTGACTAATTTTGTGATTAAATAAGCAATTATAAGAGTAAATTAGAAAATCAAAAGCAAATTTTATGATTAAAGGTTATTTCTTTGCAGCCCTACTCTTTTGCGCTGTTTCCACCCCGTCATTGGCGCAAGAGAGCAAGGTAAATGTACTTTATCTCGATGGTTCTGCGCATGAGGTGCAGATGTCGCAAGTGGCGAAGCTTACAGTAGCCGATGGCAATGTGAAGTTCCTCTCGAAGAGCGGTGAGACAGTGGCTACCCACGAGTTGGAGAAAGTGGACAAGATACAGCTGACAGGCTCGACAACGGGTTTGGTGCAACTCACGAAGCAGTCGCCCATTACGCTGCGTTCTAACGGTTACGTCATCACGGCTGAGGGTATGACCGACGGCAAACTGCTCGAAGTGTACACAGCCAACGGCACACTCGCTGCTAAAGCAGTGGCACACGACGGCAAGGCGAAGATTGACGCTACGCAGTTGGCTGCCGGAGTGTATGTAGTGAAGGCAGAGAACCAGTCGCTGAAGATGGTTAAACGTTAACACCGGATTGTTAACCCTTAATAGTTGATACTTAATCGCTAACACTTAATAATTAAATAGAGTACAATGAAACAGAAGATATTTTTACTTTTCGCCATGCTCGTAGGCTTCGCCATGCAGACAATGGCTAAGGCTGCAACACCCGACAGCGTGTTCGTAGTGAAGAACGGAATTATCGTTTCTGCCTATGAGGTGGGCAAGAATGTGGACAACATCACGTTCGAAAAGAAGGTTAAACTCGACGGCAACTGCGTGAAGATTGGCGACGAGGTGATTGAGATGAAGTCGGCGTTGATTACTACAGTGAATAATTACAAGTGTGTGTACCTCTCTACGCTCGAAGGTTGCACCACGGTAGATGCCATGCTTAAAGGTGGCAAGCTGTTGCAGGTGGCACTGACACCTGCGCTGCTCGACAAGGAACTGACATTCAGCACGTTCAAGAACGAGTTTGATGCTGATAACGAATTCTTCCAGGTGGCGTACACTGATGTTGATGAGGCGAAGAAGAACGATGATTATGAACCCGTGACCGTCACCTCTGCCGATTGGAGCACTTACTACACTGGCGGCTCGCTCAATGTGTCTATCAGCGAGGACAAGCTCTCGCTGCACATGCAGGCTATGCCGAAGAGCGGCGAGGTTATCTTCGCTGCTCAATACAATGGTGCTGTCACTGAGATGAAGGAGACCCCTAACCACTTCACCGTCGATGGCAAGCGCTACGAAATGCGTGCTGTCTTCGCCGAGAAGAAGAATGACGGCATCAACTTCTACCTCACCCCGGGCAATATCGACAATGCCAACGAACTTACAAACTGCTACTACTACGTGCGCCTCTTCGTGCCGCAGAGCAGCATGGACGGCAGAGTGCTTAGCGTGCAGGGCAATCAGAAGTATGAGCTGACCTTCGTCGACAACGTGACCGACGTGAACAATGCGCAGACTATAGACATCAGTAACGGTGCTTCGGCTTCGGCTACGGGTACAATCTCGGTGCTCGACAACGGCAACGGCACTTATACCATCAAGCTCAACATCGAGAAACTCGGCAATAAAGCCGACCGCACACTCGACGTGGTTTACGAGGAAGGTACACCGAAGGAGTACACGCTCGCTCTGCCAAGCGTCTACAGCGTGGCTGACGGCAAGGCTGTCAACCTGAAGTCGGCAGTGCTTACACACGACGACGCTGCTGGTGTCTACACTGTATATCTCTCCGCAAAGGCTGGCGTGACGACATTGGCTGGCATGGCTGATGCTGACATCGTGGTTACTATGCCCGACGCCTTCGTCAACGACAACGCTTTGCACGGCTTCTCGGGCGACGAGACGAATGCAAAGATTTCTGTGAAGTACGCCGACGTTACCTACTCGCAGGCTACAGTCAAAGGCACTGCAGCACTCGCTTTAGGTGGCAACGCTAAACTGACGTTTGCCGACGGCAAAGCTAATGTCGACTTCACAGTGTTCAACATCAAGAAGTACAAGGGTGCGCTCAAGGGACACTACGAGGGCAATGTTACACGACTCTAAAACTTTAACGAGAAACAGATTATGAAAAAGACTATATTATCAGTATTTGCCCTCGCCGTGGCGTTCGTAGCTACTGCCGAGGCGCAGCAGAAGGTATTCCTCAATAAAGGCAATAAGACAATAGAAACAGTGATGTTGGGCGCTGACGACTACATCGCGTTCGGACGCCCCGTGGGCGTGCCAGAACAGGCAAAGGTGGAAATCGCTGACCTGACAGCTGGCAAGAACTACGTGAGGTACAAGGTGCAGGCACGCACAGCCGATCAGCCTTACTATCAGATGTGTGTCAGCGAGTCGTACCTAAAATTCTTCCTTATGGAGTATTTCGGTGGTGCATCGCTCTCGGAGATGACCGAAGCCGAGAAGAAGCAGGTGTTCTCTACACTTATGCAGGCTGGCGGATATGGCTTCGAGGGCGTAGGCACAAAGGAATATACCGTCGCCGATGGTGAGAAAACAAGTGGCGTAACGCAGTTCGTCGCTGCAGGCGAGACTCAGTACATCGTGGTGTGCGACCTCGTAGAGAAAGATGAGAAGTTGGTGCTTGGTTCGGAGCTTAAATACGCCACTGTGCGCACTACAGAGGCAGGCGTGAGCAATCTGGCGCTCAGCGTAGAGTATCTCGGACTGAACGCCGAGGGTAAGCCTGAGTTCGACGTGAAGCCGGGCAACGGATTTAAGTCGCTGCACCTTGTGCTCGGTTCTACGAAGTCTATCGACGAGTTCGTCAACCTCTATGGCTATAGTGCACTGATGTACAATCAGGGCGTGAGCTTCTCTGCCGAGCAGTGGGCTACATACGCCAGCGAGTACAAGGCGTGGAATATCGATAAGGAGAACGACTACACGTTCTGCGCACTCGCTGTGGATGCCAACGGTGACTGGGTGAAGGCTTCTGTGGACAATGTTCACATCAAACCGGCGGCAGCCAACGATTGCCCCGAGGTGGATGTCACCAATTATCAGGTTGGCAACGGCGACCTCGCCATACAGTACACCATCAAGTCGAAGGCTCCGTCTATCAAGAGAGCACGTATGCTCGTGATGAAGGAGTGGGATTGGGACAATGCTCTCAACGCTTACGACGTAGAGACTCCGTCTATGGCATGGGCAGACTTCATGGCTACTACCGACAAGGCTAAGGACGTAACAGAGGCGGTGAAGCAGTTTAACGGTAAGTTCACGTTCACGAAGAGCTTCTCTGACGCAGAGCGTGACTGGTACGTAGCTGTCCTCGCTGTCACCGACGACTACGGCACAACCGTCACACGCAGCACATTCCACTCGCACATCACTGATGCCGAGTTTGGAACGCTCTCAAAGACATTCCCAAAGAAGTAAGGGAGCGAGAGACTGTATGGCTTTAGGATGTTCAGATGCTATGGTTTTTTCTGGATATTCTAGTCTTTCTAGTTTTTCTAGATATTCTAGTTTTTCTAGATATTAAACCCTTGCTCCGCTCTACACGACAATAAAAAAAGAAGTTTCGCAAGCCGACAGGCTTGCGAAACTTCTTTTTTTATAACCAGCTATCTTTTAGGCAGCCGGCTTTAGATAGCCGGTTTTAGGCAGCCTGCTTTAGGCTGCGGCTTTAGGCTGCGTGGGTATGGCAAGATGCCATACCCTCCTGATGTTACTTCACGACAATCTTCTTGCCAGCTACGATGTACACGCCTTTGGCGAGGCTTACGAAGCGGTTGCCCTGCACGCTACCTGCGAATACACGTGCACCGCTGATGTTGTACACCTCAACGTGCTGTGTTTCGGGTGCTACGAGGAGCACGCCGCCTTGCTGCGCGTAGACATCGAGAGAAGACTCATTGCTCTTCACGTCGCTAATAGTAGAGAAGATGTCGCCCTCGCCGTCTTTCTGGTACAGACGCACGTAGTCGAACAGAGTCTCGTACTCGAAGTTCACGTCCGCATCCTTTGCCCACGAGTTGTTACCCACGCTCTGGTTTAGTATCACGTAGAACGGTTTGTCGAACGGCCACTGACCCTTGTTGAGCTGAGCCTGCAGCTTCGACTTAGCGTAAGAGAATGCCTTCGTACCGTCAACGTACCATGTGAGCAATGTCGGAGTCCAGTCGAGCGTGATTACGTGATAGTCGGCTGCGTTGGTATATGCGCTTCCAGAGTTGGGCAGAGCCAGATGCAGATCGTATGTGCAGTGGGTATGCACCGTATGATATGTCTTGTTCTCGGTGTCTATCTGCTCCCAGATATCTATCTCTCCGGCGTTAGGCCAGCCTGCAGAGTTGTCCTGCGGCATGAGCCAGAAAGCAGGGAAGTTGCCTACGTGAGGAGTGGTGCGCAGACGGCCCTCGATGCGTCCGTATGTGAAGTACATCTTATCCGAGCTTTCGATAGCACCGCTAATCATGTCCACGTTGCCCTCTTCGGCGATGGTGTTCTTGATGCAGCGTGTGACGAGCTTGCCGTCGCGTATGAAGGCTGTCTTCTGCTGTCCCTCAGCGGTCTGCGAGGTGAAGCGCTTCCATGTAGGGCTCTCGCGTGTGCAGTTGTGCCATACGTTAGCGTTAGGCAGCGAGTAGTCCTTGCCGTCGAACTCGTCAGCAAAGCGCAGCTTGTACTCCTCTGTGCCGTCAGCCTCGAACAGAGCAGACACGCGCACATCGCCGTTCACCTTAGCTGCGTCGATGGTGAAGTCCTCTTCATTTTTAGCATCCTTCACCTCGTATTCCTCCCACTGACGGTTGCCGTTGATGTACTGCTTTCCGTCGAGGTTGTGACCATGACGCACGGTAATGCTCTTCACGTTGTAGCCTGCTGCAGGAGCGAGCGGCATAAGGCTGAGCTGTGAACCGAACTCTATGGTTTCGCCCACGCCGCTGTTGCCATTTCCTACGATATGACCGCCGCGTGCGTCGATGTCGAGACTGCCCTTATCGTTGTGGATGTTCAGCAGGAAGTCGACGATGTAGCCGTTGTAGTTGTCAATGTGCAAGGCGTCAGACATGCTATAGTCGCCAGCAGGGTCGATGTTGTTCTTGTCTATCTTCAGACGAGCGCGATAAACACCGGTAGGCAAGTCGTCGGGGATAGTAAACGACGGCATTGCGGTTGTTGCGCCCGCTGCTTCGCCGTTGCTGTTCTTGCCGTTATACGCAGAGAAGCTAACGAGTTCGCTGCCAACAACAGGCTTTCCGGTTTCGTCGAGTGGCGTTGTGAACACTGCATCCTGATTGTAGTCGATATAGAGATATGCGCCCATCTCGGTGTCGCCAGTGAATGCGATGCCCGGTGTGAGCACGTCGCCCGGCTTGGCGTTCACTTCCTTAGTGAGAGCGTCGCGATAAACGGTAGTGCCCTCAGGGATAGCGATAGCCGACTTCTTGCCAGCCTTGTTCGTAATAGAGAACTCTGTGAGGCTGTTGGCTGTAGGATTCATCTGGGCGAGATCCTTCTCGAAGTTGAGCGCGTAGCTGCTGCCCGAAGTAGCGCCTTCAGCAGCGAAGTTGACGGTTATTTCAACGTCTCCGTCGATATAGCTTGCCGGAATGGTGAGCTTGTCGCCCTTTGCGGTGTAAGCCATGATAGTGTTCTCCTGCCACTGGCGCAGTCCGTCTACGACAGCATCGCCGTCGAGTCCGTATCCATGCTTGACGCTAAGCGAAATGAAGTCGTAACCGTCCATCACGCCGACAGCGATAGTGAGGTCTTTTCCGAATTCTACGTCCTGATTGTTCAATTCCGTGTATTGGTCGCCAAGAGTTACAGTACCCTTCAATGGGTCAGTACCCTTCACCGTTACGTGCGCCGTCTCGCCATGCACGTTGATGCGTGTATCTACAATCACGCCACCATTCTTCTTTATACCATTGTTACTGATGTTTCCGCCTGGGTCAACGCTGTCCCAGTCTACCTTGTAGCGCATACGATAAATGCCAGGTTTTGCGTCTGTGGGGATAGCGAACGACGGCGGATTGATGCTTGGCTCGCCACTTACGGTTGCGCCCTTGCTATCCTTGTTCTTGTACATGGAGTAGGTCATAAGGTCCTTCATGGCGTTCACACCATTATCGTCGTAGTCGACATCGTATTTGCCGTCCTTACCGAAGTCGATATATGCGTATCCGCACATCCACGTACCTTTCCAATTAAATCCAACCGAAACCGTCTCGCCAATCTTGGCGCGCAGACAGTCGTCGAGGCGTTTGATGTACAGACGCTTCTCTGTCTTCTGGTTTACGTCAATCTGCTGTGCGCCGTAGCTGCTTGTGAGCATGATGGCGTTAGCGTAGCGACTTTTGTGTGTAGCAGCCTCGTTCTCGTCGAAGTTGACGGGGTAAGCACTTTGTGCTAACATGGTAGCTGGGGTAATCGCCGCTGTCAATATGAAGGTGGCGATTGCTGTGCGTAGGTTGTTTGTCATAATAATAGTTGTTGTTTATAGTCTGAAAAGGGGATAGCTGTCGGTCTTGACTGCTATCCCCAATATGTGAGTAACGATTAGTTTACTTTACGAGCACTTTCTCGCCGTTTACGACGTAAACGCCTTTGTGTGCGCAGATTGTCTGTGTGCCCTCTACTGTTCCGTTGAACAGAGTGCTGCCCTGCACGCTTACGATGTCTACGTGTGTCGGAATAGCTGCTGTGAGAGTCATCTCGCCCTGACCTGCCTTCACTTCGAATGCCTTCACTGTAGCGTCGTTAACGCTTGTGGGGTCGCTTTTGAAGAATGGCACGATGCGGATATCGCCGTCTACGCAGTTAGCAGGGATTGTGTACTCGTTGTTTACGAACTGCGAAGCCTGCACTACGAACTCCTTCCACTGTTGGTTCTCGTTCTTTGTGCTTGCGCCCTCAAGGTTGTAGCCGTGGCGAATCTTCATATAGTCGAGCACGAAGCCTTCTGCTGGTCTTGACTTAATCTTGAATGCCTTACCGAACGGAGTTGTGCGACCAGTGAGCTGATTGCCGTCTGCAAGGAGTACGTCGCCGTTCAAGCCGCCGCCGTTCTCCTCTGTAGCACGGAAAAGATTAACTTCGTCGTTGTGGATGTTCACAAGTACGTCAATCAGCGCGCCACCGTTGCCTGTGATGAGGTTGCCTGTTGCGGTGCTGCCGCCTGGGTCTACGTTGTCCCAGTCCACCTTGTAGCGCATACGATAGATGCCTGGCTTCATGTCGTCGTCAATCTTGAACGAAGGAAGACCAACGCCGCAGTCGCCGCTTGCACTCTTGCCTGCACTGTTCTTGTTCTTGTAGTAAGAGTAAGAAACGAGGTCGCGTGCATTTGTTACGCCGCTGTTGGTGTAATCAACGTCGAACTTACCGTTGTCGTCCTTGTCGAGGTAAGCATATCCGTGCATCCATTCGCCTTTCCAGTCGATAGTCGGAGTAACGGTCTCGCCTGGCTTAGCAAGGAAGATGTTCTCGGTCTTGTTGAAGTAGAGCTTCTTGTCAGAGTTCTGATTGATAGCTACAGACTGTGAACCGAACTTAATATTCTTTACATAGCGTCCGTCACCACGTGTGTGAGCTGTGTTCTCCTCGTAGTTGATCGGGTAAACCGACTTAGAGAAGAACGGGTTAGCCTTGCTGCTGAGTGTGATGTCGTCGATGAATACAGCGAAGTCGCTCATCTGGTTGTGCGGCGATTGGCGGTCGACAACCACGAGGAGGCTCTTGATGCTGATGCCGTTAGCACCCATGATTGGGAACACTACGTCCTGCCATGCGCCTGCGTGCACCTTGCTTGTAGGCACGCTCCAGAACTGCTCTGTAGTAGCGGGCTGCCAAGGACGGTCGTCGCGGTTGCCAAGTCCGATGAGCATCACCGGAGCGTCCTGCGTAGAGTAGAACTTAACGTGTACGTACTGAGTTTCACGCTTCAGAGCGAGTGGCTCCTTCAGCTCAACGAGTGCGCCGAAAGTGTTGCTGCCGTAGCGTGAACGCTGCACGCCGAGGATGTAGTTTGAACCATTAGGAGCGAAACCCAACTCTGAATCTTCAGCGTTGAGGTCGTTTTCTACAACCTGCACGTTGCCCTTAAGGTTGCTGAGGTTGAAAGGTGAGGTAGGGCATGTGTCGTATGCACGAACACTCTTGTAGCTCTCCGGAGTCTCGAAGTCGCAGAGAGTCTTGTCCTGCTGTGCCACGGCTGCGATAGGGAAGAACAGACCGGCAAGGCACATATATTTCATTATGTTCATTGTTTCTTTGTTTTTAAGTTAATGGAGTAAGGGTTTGTTTAGAACACTTCTACGGTGTGGAGCAGTGGGCAAGCCTTTGCGTCCTCAATAGTGATGCGCAGATACTTAGCCTTGATGCCGCTGCCAGAGTAGCTGCTAACTGTAGAACCGTTGAGCGGAATGATACGCTTGTAGCCTACGGTTGTCATTGTCTGCTGTGTAGCGCGCTTTGTGTATGTCACACCGTCCTCGCTGGTCTCAATCTTGAACTTCTTCACGCGCTGTCCGAGCTTGATGTATTCCATGAGCGATACGTAGCGCAGAGTCTGCGGTGTGCTCCACTCGAGAGTAATCTCGGCTGTGTTCTGTCCGTCAGGTGCAGCCCAGTATGTGTTCTTGTCGCCATCGGTCATGTTCTTAGCTTCGTAGTTGCCCTTGCCCATAGCCTCACGTGTGGTGTTGGCTGTGATGGTAGCGTTCTTAGCGAGGTCAGTGCCAAGACGAGTCTTGAGCTTGTTGCCGAGATCCTCCATGATTGTTACGAGGCTCTGGTCGATAACGCCTGCCTTGTTCGGTGGGAGGTTGAGCAGGAATGTAGCGTTGCGGCCCACTGTCTCAAGGTACATCTGGAAGAGACGTTCTGCCGACTTCGCTTCGTTGTTCTTTTTCGAATCCCAGAACCAGCCCTTTGTCGACTTGGCATCGCTCTCGCCTGGGTGCCACTGCCAGCCGTTCTCATCGCCCGACTCAGCGTTGCCCATCGACCAGCAAGTCTCACCAGACACGCCGTCCTCGTTACCAATCCAGCGTGCTTCGCCACCTTCGCCCCACATGATTACGTTCGGGAGGAGGTTGTGGATAGAGTCGCGCAGGTTAGGAATGTCGTAGTATGTCTGTGCGTTGTCGATAGTGCGCTTCTGCGAAGAAGTGTAGCTGCCGTAGCCACCTGAGTGGGTTGAGCCAGTAGCACCGTCGAACCACATCTCAAACTGGTCGTCGCCATACTTAGCAAGCTCAGCACACTGTGGGAGGAACACGAGCTTTGCATACTCATCTGTGTATTTGCCGTTGCTGTCCTTCTTGCCCCAGTATGGGCTTGACATATCCCACGGTGAGATGTAGAAGCCGTACTTCATCTTCAAAGCGCGTGCTGCCTCAGCGAACTCCTTAGGAATATCTACGTTCTTGCCGTAGCCAGATGAGTTGCGTGTGCAGTGTCCTGTCGTAGCTGTAGGCCAGAGGCAGAAGCCATCGTGGTGCTTAACAACGGCGATACCGCCTCTCATACCAGCCTTCTGTGCTACTTCGAGCCACTGTTTCGGGTCTGGCTTCTGTGTAGGAGCGAATGTTGTTTCATACTCCATGCCTGAACCCCACTCCTCGTTGGTGTAGGTGTTCATGCCGTAGTGGAAGAAAGCGTAGAATTCGGTTTCGTTCCACTTGAGCTGACGCTCGCTTGGTACTGGGTAGACTGGAGCCGGTGTGTTGTCAGGATTGCTCACGCTCTCCTCAACCAGCTTGAAGTTGTTCTGTGCTGACAAAGTGCCAGACGCTGCAGCTGCTAAGCACAGTGCAGAGAACAATGTGTAGATTTTCTTCATATTATTTTGATTTGTTTAGAAATAACAATTTGGTTCTTAGGTCATTCTGGGTTGCAAAGTTACGAATAATAATTCGTATTATAGTAATGTGGCGTGTTAAATTTGCGATAAATATTAAGATGTGTTCAGGGGGCAATTAGGGGGTGCAGTTAGGGGGAGGTGTGTCAAAACTCCCTTATTCTAAAAAAATCACAAAGCCCTGACTTTCA
>ENA-OVGJ01000266-OVGJ01000266.1-human-gut-metagenome-genome-assembly--contig:-NODE-266-length-27448-cov-166.091337_pt1 | contig 27448 bp, 19 predicted proteins | sample MGYA00237772_ERZ505423 | MGnify/ENA primary metagenome ERZ505423 (study PRJEB26158, sample SAMN06016386) | human gut metagenome | biome: human gut; feature: ankylosing spondylitis patient; material...
GTGGTGATGACTTCGACCAGGTAATCATCAACTGGTTGGCTGATGGCTTCAAGGCAGAGGAAGGCGTAGATCTCCGCAAGGATCCTATGGCTATGCAGCGCTTGAAGGAGGCAGCAGAGAAGGCTAAGATCGAGTTGTCTAGCTCTACAGCTACAGAAATCAACTTGCCATACATCACAGCTGTTGACGGTATGCCAAAGCACTTGGTTAAGAATTTGACCCGTGCACAGTTCGAGCAGTTGGCTCACAACCTGATTCAGGCTTGTCTTGTACCTTGCCAGAATGCCGTTCGTGATGCTAAGCTCTCTACATCAGATATCGACGAGGTTATCCTGGTTGGTGGTTCAAGCCGTATCCCAGCCGTTCAGACCTTGGTTAAGAACTACTTCGGCAAGGAGCCTTCTAAGGGTGTTAACCCTGATGAGGTAGTAGCAGTAGGTGCAGCTATCCAGGGTGCCATCCTGAACAAGGAAGAGGGTGTTGGCGACATCGTATTGCTCGACGTTACTCCATTGACTCTCGGTATCGAGACCATGGGTGGTGTAATGACCAAGCTCATCGATGCTAACTCTACCATCCCTTGCAAGAAGAGCGAGGTATTCTCTACAGCAGCTGATAACCAGACAGAGGTTACCATCCACGTATTGCAGGGTGAGCGCCCAATGGCAGCTCAGAACAAGAGCATCGGTCAGTTCAACCTGACAGGTATCGCTCCAGCTCGTCGTGGTGTTCCTCAGATTGAGGTTACCTTCGATATCGATGCCAACGGTATCTTGAACGTATCAGCTAAGGATAAGGCTACCGGTAAGGAGCAGAGCATCCGCATCGAGGCTTCATCTGGCTTGAGCGAGGACGAGATCAACCGCATGAAGGCTGAGGCAGAGCAGAACGCTGCAGCAGATAAGGCTGAGCGCGAGAAGATCGACAAGATGAACCAGGCAGACAGCATGATCTTCACCACCGAGAACTTCTTGAAGGATAACGGTGATAAGATTCCTGCAGACAAGAAGCCAGGCATCGAGCAGGCATTGCAGCAGTTGAAGGATGCTCACAAGGCAGGTGATGTTGCAGCCATCGATTCAGCTATCAACAACTTGAACACCGTCATGCAGGCAGCTTCTCAGCAGATGTACCAGGGCGGTCAGCAGGCAGGTCCTCAGGGTGCACAGGGTGGCCAGCAGGCACAGCAGGGTGCTAACGATGGCGCTCAGGATGTTCAGGATGCAGACTTCGAGGAGGTTAAGTAATCTCTCTCATCATAGAGAAGTTATTAGATTAGCATAAAGATCAAAGGCGTGTAAGACTCTGAAAATGAGTTTTACACGCCTTTTTTCGTGTCTTTATGTTTTTTTATATATCTGCTTATGGCTTTATCGCAGAAAAATATGTATATTTGCAGGTTATGAAGGGGCGGAAGTTCCAGCAAGAGAAGAAAAAGACAAGTTCAAGTAAAAGAAGGAAAGGAAACGGGATATGGCAAAGAAAAGACCGCAGGTAGCACTGGTTTATGATTTTGACGGGACATTATCTCCCGGCAACATGCAGGAGTTCGGATTCATCCAGGCAACCGGAAAGACGAAGGAGGAATTCTGGGATAAAAACCGGAAGCTTGCCGTGGGCAAGGATGCCAGCGGCATCCTCACCTATATGTACATGATGCTGGATGAAGCAAAGAAGAACCATATCTCGCTCACCCGCGAATCCTTCCAGAGCTTCGGCAGGAATGTAGAACTCTTCCGTGGCGTGAAGCAATGGTTCTCGTTCATCAACGAATATGGTGCAAGCATCGGATTGGAGATCAAGCACTACATCAACTCCTCGGGATTGAAGGAGATGATAGAGGGCACCCCCATCGCTCAGGAATTCGAGAACATCTATGCCTGCTCGTTTCTCTATAATGAGGATGGCATCGCCTACTGGCCAGCCGTAGCCGTGGATTATACCACGAAGACGCAGTTTCTCTTCAAGATCAACAAGGGCATCCGTCAGGTGAGCGACAACAGCAGGGTGAACCAGTATATTCCCGATAGCAAGCGCCCTATCCCTTTTCCGCGAATGATTTATTTCGGGGATGGAGAAACCGATGTGCCCTGCATGAAGATGGTGAAGGAGCACGGCGGCCATTCCATTGCCGTATATGATACGCCCCAGAAGGAGGCGATGGCGTGCCAGCTGGTGAAGGAGGGACGCGTGAACTTCATGTGTACGGCAAACTACAGCAAGGGTAGCGTGATGAACATCATCGTGAAGCGAATTCTGGATAAGATCAAGGCGGATTTCGAATTCGACAGATTGATAGAGGTAAACCAGAAGAAGGCGTGGAAGTAAAGGGGTGGCTTGACAGGAGGAAGGAGGACAGGCGATGGAATCGCCTGGAACGGAGGCAAAAAGGGGGACTTGCAACTTGAAGCGAGGGGCTTTTTGCTGAAACGCTGAAACACTGAAACGCAGGAAAGAAAAAGAAAGAAATATAATATTAATAAATAATTAATGGGAAGAAACAAATACTCAGCAGGAGAAATCAAGGAAATCGGAAAGTTGCTGCGCCTGAAGAATGCCGGCAACCGTTTGCAACAGAAATTGATACGCCACGACCTTCGTGTGGATTATGAATTCAACATCTCTGACTTCAATGAGCCGGGCAAGGCTTTCGGCGAGGAGGAACTGCAGGATGCCATCAAGCGTGGTGCTATCCAGATTCTCGACGATGCCACCATCGAAGCCATGAAGGCGAAACGTGCAAGAGACAAGGCACGTGATGAGGCAGAGAAGCAGAAGGATGCCATCGCCAGCGGTGAGCAAACCGACTGGCAGGAGGCTATGAAGGAGTGGAACGAATGGGAAAGTTCTAAAGAAAAATAAATGTTAGAATCGAATTCCGAAGGAGATTCCGAGATAATGAATTCCGAAAGAAATTCCGAGGATTTATTGAATTATAACTAAGATAGAAACAAAAAAAGAAATATGGCTAAAGTATTGATCAAGACTTCAGAGGGCGACATCAAGGTGCGCCTCTATGACGAGACTCCTCAACATCGTGACAACTTCTTGAAGTTGGCAAAGGAGGGATATTTCGATGGCACACTCTTCCACCGTGTCATCAAGGATTTCATGATCCAGGGCGGCGACCCTGACAGCAAGGGCGCTCCAAAGGGCAAGATGCTGGGCACGGGCGGACCTGATTACACCATCCCTGCCGAGTTTGTTTATCCACAGCTCTTCCACAAGCGCGGTGCCTTGAGCGCTGCCCGTCTGGGCGACGAGGTGAACCCTGAGCGTGAGAGCAGCGGCAGCCAATTCTATATCGTCTGGGGTAAGACCTACAAGCAGAACGAGCTGAAGCAGATGGAGAAGCAGATGGGCATGCAGATGGAGCAGAACATCTTCAACCAGCTTGCCAAGGAGCACCATGATGAAATCATGAACTTCCGCCGCAACCGCGACCGTGAGGGCTTGATGAAGCTGCAGGATGAGCTGGTGGATGAAACCAAGAAGCGCTGCAGGGAGCAGGGTTACCCTAAGTTTACCGAGGAGCAGCAGAAGGCTTACACCGAGGTGGGCGGAACCCCATTCCTCGACAACCAGTACACCGTTTTCGGCGAGGTAGAGGAAGGCCTTGACGTAGTGGAGAAGATCCAGAACTGCGAAACCATGCGTGGTGACCGCCCTAAGGAGGATATCAGCATGGAGATTTCCATTATAGAAGAATAAAAGACATTTCTCGCAGTTTCGTAGAAAAACTGCGAGAAATTTTTATTCAGTATCAACAACTATTCATTCGTATTAAATAAAAAACAAACAAATCAAAATGAAAAAGATTCATGGAAAAATGATGAAGGGCATCACGGTCAGGAGCCTGATGATGCTCATGGCGCCGGCAGGTTCTAGCTACTGCCATGCCCTGCAAGCCACTCCTGCAAAGGCACAAGAGGCCATACAGCAAGCCACCATCGTGGTAAGCAATCCAACTTCCACACCCCGCACGGAACTCATCTCTCTCAGCATGAGCGACGTGAAGGCGAAGCTGGGCAATGCCACCCCCAAGAAGGGAGAGGCCTATATCGTGAAGAACAAGCGAGGACAGCAGATTGGCTCGCAGATTACCCACGATGGTCTTCTGCTCATAGATGCCAGCGTGCGTCCTCACGGTTCCGCCACTTACTACGTGAGCATCGGCAAGCCTTACCAGCAGAAGGTTTATGCCACCGGCGCTCTCTATAAGATAAGAAAGGATGATATCGCATGGGAGAACGACCGCTGTGCCTACCGCGTATATGGCCCTGCCCTTCAGAAGACCGGCGAGCGCTCCTTCGGCACCGACATCTGGGTGAAGAACACTCCTGATACCGTGGTTTACGAGCGATACGTAAAGGATATGAACGGAAATATCAAGGGCGATAAGATGGATGCCAAGGTGAGAGCCTTGCAGAAGCAGGAGAAGGTAGAGAAGAATACAGTAAAGGCAGCTGCTCTTGCCAAGCAAATCAAGGCCCTTCAGGCAGAATCACGAGAGACGGACATCCTCACCTCCTTCCATCTCGACCATGGCAACGGATTGGATCCTTATCGTGTGGGCGCTACCCTGGGATTGGGTGCACCAAGCCTCATGATGGGCACCCAGCAGTATCTGCCTTATTGCTACAAGACATACAGGATATTGGATAACGGTCCGCTCCGCTTCACCGTAGAGCTGACTTACAACCCATCTACCGTAGGCGATATGCAGAATGTGGTGGAGCACCGCATCATCTCGCTCGACAAGGGCAGCAACTTCAACAAGATGACCGTATGGTATGACGGCTTGACCACTCCTACCGATTTCGCCACCGGTTTCCCAATCCACGAGGAGGATACGGAGACGAAGACCTTCGCCAAGGATTACGTAAGCTATGCCGACCCTACGGATAACATCGAGGTAAACAATTCCCAGGTATATGTGGGCGTACTCTTCCCAGGAGGCATCGACAACACCTACTACCAGCTCTTTGATAAGAAGCACGATGGTGCCACCGGCCATGCTCTCGGCTTGAAACGAGGCTTGAAGAACAGAGAGAAGTACAGCTATTACTTCGGTGCTGCATGGAGCAAATATGATGTAAGGAGCTATGCCGAATGGCAGATCCGCATCAAGGATTACCTGGATGCATTGAAGAATCCTCTCCAGGTTGAGATAAAATAGAAACTTCGAATACTACTATTTTATCTCACTAGGAAATATTAGTTTCTTCACTGTGTAAATGTTTGTAATCCACGAAGAAAGTTATGTTCCGCAGTGCTGAACTTAAGTTCAACACTGTGGAATACAAGTTCAGCACTGCTGAACATAAGTTCAACACTGCTGAATATAGTTTTTAATTAAGAATACAAGAAATACTCATTCTTCTAAAAATCTTAAATCTTATAGTGCAATCAATCTTACTTCGTCATCTCGAAGCCCATGCGCACGCCATCGTAGTTATCCACAATGCTGCTCACGGCACTCATCGTAGTGCTGCCGGTAAGATTCAGCTTGCTCAGGGTCTTGACCAGCGTGAGCAGCTTCTTCTGCTCGAAGAGAAGGCTGATGCCATTGGTGGTGCGGGTGGCAAAACCCGAAGCACTTAGCAGCAAGCCCTTCAGCTGGATGGCATGCGTCTTCTCATCGAAGGTATAGGTGCCGTTCCATGCCTTGCCGTCAATCTTGGCTGCAAAGGTGCCATCGGTCTTGAAGGTAAAGTAGGTATTGCTCTTGCTGAAGCCGAACTTATTGTAGTACGTGCTCAGATTCTCCTCAATCTTGTTGGCTGCAATCTCGCCGCCAGCCTTTGCCAGCAGGTTCTCTGAGGTGAAGGCGCAACCCGGCTTGCTGTACTTCCAGGTATGGGCGCAGAGATCTGCCTGCGAGAAGGTGGCAGAACCTATCACATTGTTCAGAATGCCACTGATGATGCTGCTGCCGGTAGAGCTGCTGCCAGCAGTAGTTTTCTTCTTCGATGTCTTCTTAGTTGTTTTCTTCACAGGCATCAATTCAGAAAGTGAAGCCTCCTGAACAGCTTCATTCATTGCGCATACATTGCTGCCGGAAGTGCTGACAAGCACCAGGGCAGCCATCAAAAATACCTTTTTCATTTTTTACTTTCTATTTATTATAATTGTAACTATCGTTTCAAAAAATGCTTTTTTCATCATTATTTGTTATTTTCTTAGACGAAAGAGGCATCAAAAGGTTCAAAATATCGTTCAGAAAAGACATAAATGTTTCATTTTTTTGACATACATCAAAAAAGAACGATTATTAGCATAAATTTCTCAAAAAGTTTACCCGAATATGATAAGAAAACCCTATCTTTGCACCGTTAACAAATCACAATAGGTTATGAATGATTTAATTAAGGTCAACACAATGAGTGAGAATATGGCATTGAACAAGTGCCAGGAGATTCTCAACGATCGCCGTGAGGCTCTTGCTTCAAAGGCAAAGAAGAATGACTAAGGGTAACTTTCGCAAGAGAGTGCTCTTGAGGAAATTTACGTAAGAGAGAAAGGAAATTACGTAAAAAGATTATTTTCAGAATGACTCTTTGGTACTACAAAGAGAAAAGGCAAAAAGTCCCGTTGGCGAGTAAAATCGTTCAACGGGACTTTTTGGATTTCTATGCTGATCGGAATGATATCCCAGCGGGGGGATATTATTCCTGGCTCTTCTCAGCCTTCATGATTACCTCGACATGGTTGCCGCTCTTCATGAGTACATTCTTGAGAAAGTCGGAAACCTGCTCGCCACGGAGGTTCTTCACGAACTCCTTGTAGCCGGTATGGTTATCGAAACCGATACCTGTATAGTTGGCAATAACGCCAAGCCAGTAGGCATTGTTCTTCTCATCCACACCTGCCTGCTTCAGGAGAATCTCCTTCACCTTCTGCAAGTCGGCAGCATCTACCTGCTTCTCTACCTCTTCTACACCCTTGAAGAAATAGGTGATGGCGGTATCAGCCTTCTCCGGATTCAAGCCGGCATTGGCGGTAATGCTGATGGCTGCCTTGTCGTCGAAATCGCGGAGCATGCCGAAGGTGGCTCCTGCATGGTAAGCTGCACTCAACTGCTCACGGATGGTGCGCAGATACTGCATCTCCAGCAGTCGGGAGGTTACATCTGCCAGTACCATATTCTGCATAGAGAATGGCAACTTGGTGCTCCATATCTCTGATGCCTGGGTTTGAGGATTAGACATCGCCTTGGTAAAGTTGTTCTTCACCTCGCCCTTGGCGTATGGAATCTCCTTGTTCTTCAGCTTGAAGCCATTGTTTGGCAAGCTGGCGATATACTGCTCAATGAGCGGGAGGAGGGTCTTCTCATCGTAGTTGCCCACGAAGTAGAAGGTGAAGTCCTTGGCATTGCCGTAATACTCCTTGGCAAGCGCCATCAGGCGATCGTAGTTGATGGCGTTGATCTCATCAGAAGATGGAATGCGGCCAATCTTGCTGCCCAGGTAAAGGGTGCTCTGCAATGAATCCTGATATACCATGTTAGGATTGTTGCTCTGGTTGGCAAGAACAGTGGCAAAGGTATTCTGAAGATTCTTGAACGACTTCTCATCCTTGCTCAATGCTGTCATCTTGAGATAGATGAGCTGCATCAGGGTCTCAATGTCCTTAGGAGTAGAATTACCCGAGAGGCCATGGCTGTAAGGCTTGATGGAGAAGCCTACACCTGCCTGCTTGCCTGCGAGCGCCTTTTCAAGCTCGGTGCTTGAGAAATCGCCCAAACCGCTGGCACCCCAAGCCTCGCTCATCAGCATGATGCTAGGGTAATCGCTCTTCTCGAGAGCAGAATAACCCACCTTGGCATTGGCAGAGAAGAGAATCTCATTATCCTTGAAATCGGTCTTCTTCAATACCACCTTGGCACCGTTGGAAAGGGTAAGCTGCTTGTAACCCAGCTGCTTGTTCTCTACGGTCTTCTTGATCTTGCCTGGCTTAGGCAACTGAGCCATCAATGGCTCCTGCTTCACGTTGTCCACGTATGCCTCCAGCTTCTCTGAACGCACCTGCTTCACGATGCCGGCAAGCTCCTGCTCGGTAGGATAAACGGCACCCTCTGCTTCGCGCATCAGCACCATCGATACCAGGTTGGTATCGCTCTGGCAAACCAGCTGCTTGGCATAGGCATTGATGGCCTCCAATGGCAGCTGAGGTACTACCATCTTGTAGATCTGACTCTCGTCCTCTACCGATGGGATTGGCTCGTTGGAGATGAAGTTATCCACATACTGGGTGGTAAACTGCTCGTTCTTCATCTTATCCTTGTTGGCAAGCGTCTTATCTACCTGGCTCAGGAACTCCTCCTTGGCACGCTGATACTCAGTGGCGGTGAATCCGAAGTCGTGCATGCGCTTTGCCTCGCGCAATACGGCAGCATAAGCCTCCTTTACCTTACCTGGCTTTGCCACACCGATAAGACTGAAGGCACCCTTGGTAGAAGAGAGCAGGAAGTCGCCGTCGTCGGCACCTGCCTGAAGGAATGGGCAGTCAGCTTCCTGGGCAATCTCGGCATAGCGTGCACCCAGCATAGAGGTAACCACATTGTCCATGTATCCCTTCATGAGATAGCTCATGTTGCCCTTCATCGCATTAGGGATGGCAGGATGCTTCATAAAGATATTGAAGATATCATACTGCTGCTCCTTGTCCTTGTCGATTACGTAGATGGCTGTATCATTATCGGCAACTTCCACCGGCTCAATCTTGGCGGCATTGGCAGGCACCTTGATGCCCGAGAAGAGCTCCTTGATCTTGTTCTCGATATGGTTGACATCTACATCACCCACGATGATGATTGCCTGATTGTCTGGGCGATACCACTTGCGGTAGTAAGCACGCAGGGTTTCCGGCTTGCAGCCGTCGATGACGCTCATCAATCCGATAGGGAAACGGTAGCCATACTTGTTGTTCTGATAAAGCTTTGGCAAAGAGCGCTCTATCATGCGCTGCTGACCCACGATGCGCATACGGTACTCATTGTGTACCACGTCGCGCTCGTCATTGATGGCTTCCTCGGTAAGAGAGATGCCATTGCTCCAATCCTTGAGGATGAGCATGCATGAATCTACGGCTGTAGGGCGGGTAGTAGGTACATCGGTGAAGTAATATACGGTTTTCTCTACGCTGGTATAGGCATTGAGATTTCTACCATACTCCACGCCGATGCTCTGCAGGTAATCCTGGAGAGAGTTACCCTTGAAGTGATCGGTACCGTTGAAGGCGAGGTGCTCGAGGAGGTGAGCCAAACCGCGCTGATCATCGTTCTCATTGATAGAACCCACTTTCTGGGCAATGTAGAAGCTGGCTACATGCTCAGGATAACTGTTGTGACGAATGTAGTAAGTCAATCCATTGTCGAGATGACCAATCTTCACATTCTTATCCACAGGAATGGCTGGCATCTGTGCCATCGCACTTCCCACAGATAAACACAGCAGAAACGCTGCAAAAATCTTTCTTAGTTTCATCTGCTATTGATTTATAAAATTTCTTGTTTCAAATATTCCGCTTGCAAAATTACACAAAATAAAAAAGATTTGCAAACATTTGGGAGATTATCTTCCCCAATACCTGCAAATCTTAACGTAAAACTAACATTGGAAGCTCTTCATCCACGAACCGCGGTAAAGTCGGATGAGGAAAAGCGTGCCTCTGAGGGTAAGCTCCGTAGCCATCGCAATCCAGACACCTTCCAAGCCATAGCTCTTGGAAAGGGCGTAAGCCAGGGTGAGGCGCACCAGCCACATGGTACCCAGATTGATGGCGGCTGGCTTCCGGGTATCACCCGCTCCCACGCAGACACAATAGGTTACGATGCTCGCTGCAAAGAAAGGCTCGGCAAAGGCCTCGATGCGAAGGCAGGTGGTACCCAGCTCGCGGATGCTCTCTACCGGCGAGAGCACACCTATCATCTCGGGGGCAAAGACATACATCACCACTCCCATCAATGCCATCACGAACATGCCCAATCCCACCGTCATATAGGCGAAATTGCGGCAGAGATCGGTACGCCCGGCACCATGCGTCTGCCCCACCAGGGTGGTGGCGGCATCACCGATACCATAACCCGGCATATAGCAGAGGCTCTCGGCGGTGATGGCAAACGAGTGGGCAGCAATGGCGATATTGCCCAATGGTGCCACAATCATGGTGCTCACGATCTGCGCACCGCTCATCAGGACATTCTGTATGGCTATCGGGATGCTGATCTTGCAGGCATGGTGCAGGTATTCCTTCACCCATCGGAAAGGTTCCTTGTCCTGACGCAGATTGAGTATCCGGTTACGGCATGCCGTGAGGTAGAGATTGGGCAGCGAGATGCAGATATAGGCAAGCGCCGTGCCGCAGGCAGCTCCCACTACGCCCATCTTCATGACGTAGATGAAGAGGTAATTGAACACCACATCGCAGATGCATATCAGCACCGCCATCACACTCGGGGTATGCATGTTGCCTGCCGACTTGAGCATCATCTCGGAGATATGATACAGAAATACGAAGGGCAACGCCAAACCGTATATCAGAAAATACCGTGAGGAATTGCCCGCAATATCAGCACCGCCACCCAGCCAATAAGGCAGATGAGAATGCACTCCTACACATGCCAGGGTAACACAAAGGCTGAACACCAAACCGCATATCAGGGCATGGCGGAATACCTGGCGAGCCTTCACGAAATCGTTGGCTCCGATGAAATGAGCCACCTGCACCGAGAAACCGGTAGCTGCCGCACTGAGCAAACTGCCAATGAGCCAGTTGGTTGACTCGATAAGTCCGATGCTTGCCGAAGCCTCAGCACCCAGATGTCCCACCATGGATGCATCGATGAAGAACATCATCACGGTGGAAATCTGTGCCAGCATGGATGGAATACTCAACCCCACGATGAGATTGAGTTTCTCGCTGCGAGCCATCGCCCTACCCTCGCGTATCGACTCCATCAGATAATCTGTCTTATTCTTGAATAACATATTTTTTCTCTTATTAATTGCGTTAACGAAAAAATGGCGACTCCCGGAAGGAATCGCCACCTTTATTTAATTACATGAATTTCGTACCTTTGTTTTTCCCAAAACTTAACTTCCGCAGAGCGGAACAGTACTGTTTTTTGTCGTCACTGAATAAACAATCTTATTCTTACCTTAACTAACACCTGTCGTCCTTGAATAAACAATCTTTTCTAACTACCTTAACTAAAACCAATAAACCAATGAACAACAATCTTAACTTTACCTAACAACTAAACCTAATAAAATCTATTACCTAACTAAAAACCTAAAACTTATTTTTTCTGATGCAAAGGTACAACTATTTTCTGAAACTGCAATACTTTTAGCCGAAAAAATGCAGAAAACTAACATTTTTTTAATATAGATTGCGTTTTGTGCACGAACACAAACACTTGTTAACACATCAAAAAGGTATGTTAACACAAAGCGTTCCTAAGAATGCCATCAGATGGCAATCCTAGGAACGCTCCTATTCTATCACCTATATATAATAAGGTGTAAATCCCCCAAAAATCCTACTCTGTAATCCATTCTCCCTTGAGTGCCTGGGCAGCAGCTCTGGAACCCGGTATTACCTGACCCGGACGATAGTAGCTGTCGAGCACTATCTCGAAGCGAAGCATGGAATAGGCAGGGATTACGCTACTCGAACTCTGGGTAGAACCATAAGCCAGCTGATATGGGATATACACCAGCCAATGATCGCCGATGTGCATATTGAGCACGGCTGTGGTAAAACCATCTATCCAGCCACTCGCCAAATTGGTTGTAACCTGAGCAGTGGCCTTGTCGTAGGTACCCTCGAAGGTCTTATCGAATACATAACCTGCAGGATAAGTATCAGTGCCCAGCAATCTGCCAAGATAGCTCACCTTCACAGAATCGGTGTACATAGGGCATCCGCTGCCCTTGCCTTCCTTCAACACGCGAACCACGATGTGATCAGCATCCTTGTAGGAAAGCGGAACATCCATACCAGTCACATCCTTGTTAGATGTCTGGTTCTGGAGCGACCATTTGCGAATCACCTTCCATTCTTCGGTTCTGCCGGCAGCAATCTGTGCCTTGGCATACGCCAGCGTATCGGCAAAAGCCTGTTCGTTGCGCTCCTGCCAGTTGGCATACTCATCTACGGTGTTATCATCCTCGCTGCATGATGACAGGGCGAACACTGCCATCACGAGCAAGAAGAGATATTTAGAAATTCTTAATTTCATTACCAAGTTTCTTTAATACACTGGTGATACTTACGCGCTCCTCGATGATGCTGCGGAGGTCAGAGATAGCTACACGCTCCTGCTCCATGGTATCACGATAACGCAGCGTTACCTTGTGGTCGTTTGGTGTCTCGTGGTCAACGGTGATACAGAATGGAGTACCGATGGCATCCTGGCGGCGATAACGCTTACCGATGGAATCCTTAGGATCGCCATAGTGGGTATTGAAGTGGAACTTCAACTCATCTACGATTTCATGAGCCAACTCTGGCAAACCAAACTTCTTATCCAATGGGAATACGGCACACTTCACTGGAGCCAATGCCTCTGGCAGGCGCAATACCACACGTGTCTCACCATTCTCAAGCTTCTCCTCGCAGTAAGAGTGGCACATCACGCTGAGGAACATACGGTCAACACCGATAGAGGTCTCTACATCGTAAGGCACATAGCTCTCGTTCTTCTCAGGATCGAAGTACTTGATAGAGCGGCCGCTGTACTTCTCGTGCTGAGAAAGGTCGAAATTGGTACGGCTGTGGATACCCTCTACCTCCTTGAAGCCGAATGGCATCTTGAACTCGATGTCGGTAGCAGCATTAGCATAGTGAGCCAGCTTCTCGTGGTCGTGGTAACGGTAGTTCTCGTTGCCCATGCCCAGTGCCTCATGCCAAGCAAGGCGAACCTTCTTCCAATACTCAAACCACTTCATCTCTGTACCTGGCTGGCAGAAGAACTGCATCTCCATCTGCTCGAACTCACGCATACGGAATACGAACTGACGGGCTACAACCTCGTTACGGAAAGCCTTACCAATCTGGCAGATACCGAATGGCAACTTCATACGGCCGGTCTTCTGTACGCTCAGATAATCTACGAAGATACCCTGAGCTGTCTCAGGACGGAGATAAACCTTGCTTGTAGCATCGCTGGCAGCACCCATCTGGGTAGAGAACATCAGGTTGAACTGGCGGACGTCTGTCCAGTTCTTGGTACCGCTGATAGGGCAGACGATACCCTCATCCTCGATAATCTGCTTCAGCATCTCCAGGTTAGGACCCTGCATTGCCTCAGTATAGCGGGCATGGAGATCATCAAACTTCTTCTGGTTCTCCAGTACACGAGGGTTGGTTGCACGGAACTGAGCCTCATCGAAGCTGTCGCCGAAGCGCTTCTGAGCCTTGGCAATCTCCTTGGCAATCTTCTCCTCATACTTAGCCATGTGATCCTCGATGAGCACATCGGCACGATAACGCTTCTTGGAATCACGGTTATCGATCAATGGGTCGTTGAAGGCATCCACATGTCCTGATGCCTTCCATACGGTAGGATGCATGAAGATAGCTGCATCGAGACCTACAATGTTCTCGTGCAACAATACCATACTCTGCCACCAGTACTGCTTGATATTATTCTTGAGCTCAACACCATTCTGACCATAGTCGTAAACGGCAGCCAAGCCATCATAAATTTCACTACTAGGGAACACAAAGCCATATTCCTTGCAATGGCTTACAATTTTCTTAAAAACATCTTCCTGTGCCATGATTAAATCTTATTTTTTTCAAATTTTCGGCAAAGATACTCTTTTTTCTCGAAAAATTGTTGTATTTTTGCCATAAATTAATAAAATAAGTATTAAAAGCTATATATGAGCGACGAAATTAAAGATAAAAACGAGATAAATGAGGAAAATACGCCTCAGGAACACTCCGACTACAAGCCGGTGAACCGTTTTGATGCTTCTGCCGTACATCACCTCAGCGGAATGTATCAGAACTGGTTCCTCGACTATGCTTCGTATGTCATCCTGGAGCGTGCCGTGCCTCATATCGAAGACGGATTGAAACCCGTACAGCGACGCATCCTCCACTCCATGAAGCGCATGGATGACGGAAGATACAACAAGGTGGCTAACATCGTGGGACATACGATGCAGTTCCACCCTCACGGTGATGCATCCATCGGAGATGCACTCGTGCAGATGGGACAGAAAGACCTGCTCATCGACACACAGGGTAACTGGGGTAACATACTCACCGGCGACCGTGCTGCCGCTCCCCGATACATCGAGGCACGACTCTCGAAATTTGCCCTGGATGTGGTATTCAACCCTAAAACCACCGACTGGCAACTCTCCTACGATGGCAGAAACAAGGAACCTATCACCCTGCCAGCCAAATTCCCGCTGCTCCTGGCACAAGGTGCCGAGGGTATCGCCGTGGGTTTGAGCAGCAAGGTACTGCCGCATAACTTCAACGACCTCTGCGATGCTGCCATCCACTACCTCAAGGGAGAACCCTTCCAGCTCTATCCGGATTTCCCTACAGGAGGCGCCATCGACGTAAGCAAATACAACGACGGACAGCGAGGAGGCGTACTGAAGGTAAGAGCCAAGATAGACAAGCTCGACAACAAGACACTCGTAATCAGCGAGATACCATTCAGCAAAACCACCGGAAGCCTCATCGACTCCATCACCAAGGCGGTGGAAAAGGGAAAGATCAAGGCAAGAAAGGTGGATGATGTCACATCAGCCAACGTGGAAATCCTCGTGCATCTGGCACCAGGCACATCTTCGGACAAGACGATGGATGCCCTCTATGCCTTCAGCGACTGCGAAATCAACATATCGCCCAACTGCTGCGTCATTGAGGACAACAAGCCGAAGTTCCTCACCGTGAGCGATGTGCTCAGACATAGCGTTGACCGCACCATGGGATTGCTCCGACGCGAACTGATGATCCGAAAGGGCGAGTTGGAAGAGCAGCTCTTCTTCTCTTCGCTCGAACGCATCTTCATAGAGGAGCGCATCTACAAGGAGCGCAAGTTCGAGCAGAGCAAGAGTCAGGACGAGGTAGTGGCATTCATCTACTCCAAGTTGGAGCCGTTCAAGGATCAGATCTTCACCGCCAATATCGACGGCAAGGGAAACGTGGAATACTCCTTCCACCGAGACATCACACGCGACGACATCCTCAAGCTCCTGGAAATCAAGATGCAGCGAATCCTGAAATATAATAAGGATAAGGCGGATGACCTCCTGCTGAAGATCAAGGCAGAACTGGCAGAAATAGAAAACGACCTCGCTCACATGACCGATGTCACCATCAACTGGTTTGAGTATCTCAAGGGCAAGTACGGAAAGATGCATCCTAGAAAAACCGAAATCAGGAACTTCGATACCATCGAGGTAACCAAGGTGGTGGAAGCCAACCAGAAACTCTACATCAACCGACAGGAAGGTTTCGTAGGTACAGGCTTGAAGAAGGATGAATTCGTATGCAACTGCTCTGACCTCGATGACATCATCATCTTCTACAAGGATGGAAAATTCAAGGTAACCAAGGTTGCCGACAAGATATTCGTGGGTAAGAACATCCTCCACGTGCAGGTGTTCAAGAAGAACGACAAGCGAACCATCTACAACTGCGTATATCGCGATGGCAAGCAGGGCGACTACTTCATCAAGCGATTCAACGTAACCGCCATGACGCGCGACAAGCTCTACGATATCACGCAGGGCACACCGGGAAGCCGCATCATCTACTTCACCGCCAACCCTAACGGTGAAGCGGAAATCATCAAGGTGACGATGGAACCTGATCTGAGCAAAAAACGCCAGAGCATCTTCCTGGAGAAAGATTTCTCAGAAATCCTCATCAAGGGACGTGCTGCCAAGGGCAACCTGCTCACCAAGCGAACCATCCGCCGCATCGGATTGAAGAGCCACGGACACAGTACCCTGGGAGGAAGAAAGGTATGGTTCGACCCGGATGTAAACCGCATCAACTATGATGAGAACGGCAGATTTCTGGGAGAATTCAACGATGATGACTCTATCCTGGTAGTACTCGACAACGGCGAATTCTACATCACCAACTTCGATGTGAACAACCATTACGAGGACAACATCCTGAGATTGGAGAAATGGGACGAGCACAAGATATGGACAGCCATTCTCTATGATGCCGACAATGAGGGATATCCATACATCAAGCGATTTACGATGGATGCCACCAAGCGCCATCAGAATTGTCTGGGAGAGAATCCGAACAGCAAGCTTATCCTGCTCACCGATACCCCATTCCCTCGCCTCAAGGTTACCTATGGTGGTGTGGATGCCATCCGACCTGCCGAGGAAATCGATGCCGAGCAATTCATCGCCCAGAAGAGTTTCAAGGCAAAGGGTAAGCGCCTGACGACATGGAAACTGGAAAGCATCGAGGAATTAGAACCGACAAGATTCCCGGAGCCTCCAGCAGAAGACGATTCAGATGCAGAAGATGCAACCGGCGATTCTGAAGGCGCAGGTAAGAATGCTGAAGCTGTAGAGAATCTCGATCCTGATGCAGGAAAAAGCGAGCAGCAGGTAATAGATGAACTGACCGGTCAAACCAATCTCTTCTCAGAAAAAGATTTCGAAGAAGATCAGAAAGACAAAGATTGGTTATCGAAGCAATAAAAGAATTCGAAAAGTTTTCGATATATATTTTTTAGGAGGGTGTACTTGGATACACCCTCCTTTTTCTCTATAGATGATTATATGCGTCGCATTGCTGTATATTTTTATTTCTTATACCCCTTCAGTTTCTCCAGGCAATAAGCCTTGAAATCATTCCAGTGGTAATAAGGCTCCACATCGCTCTTGATAGGAAGCGTAGCCTCATCCTCGCAGAGCAATACCTTCACCAGCACATCATTCGCCTTGTTGCGATAGAATACAAACTGAAGGTTGGTAGCCATCGGAGTAATCTTATAATCAAACCATTGAGAAGAAATTCTCTCAGGATCTCTGATCTCCTCGCCATATCCATTCAGATCCAGGAGACAAGTAAGCGGAGTAACCATCGTATCATGACCATATCTCAAGGTAGCACCCGGATGCGGAAGAGCTATGCAGCTATCAGCCTTCTCGATGATATCCATCAGAAGATTACGCTGGGAATATGGCTGAACATTGCCCGTATAAGGAGAATTGCCATACGCTATCTGCCACCAGATATTGGTACTTACCCAATTCTGATACAACTCCTCCTCAGTAAAGAGATCATAAAGCGAAACCTTGCCTCTCAACTCAGTACCCTGTACAGAGCTAGCCATCTCATAAAGCTTTCTGTTCAAGTCGCTCTGGTTGATATTCTGCTTCACCCAAGCCGGATCATTGAAAAGTTCCTGCATCACTCGGCTATAGTTAACGTGCTTCTGGGCAAACTCCTGCTGCACCACCTTGATGCCCACGCTATTTTTCAAGCTATCCAGGTATCTGTCTCCCTGATTCATATAGTACATATCATGCTCGCTGGCATCATGGAAGATGTGGAGCTTAGGATTCATGCGAAGCATCTGCTGCAAGCCATTCTCCATTGAGAGAATGCAGCGGATCACCACCGTGCTTCGTGCCTCAATATTCGTATTACCGGCAAAGATCTCAGGAAATCTTTCCATCATTCGCTTGGTAATACCCTGATGCTGGAGAGCTCCCAATGGAGTCAACTCGCCATCACGTCCCTTTGCCTCTTCACGAATCAGCTTCACCTTAGCCAGTGTTTCCTCACCCTTGGCAGTCAACTTACCTTCCTGCTTCGCCTTCAACAGGGAGAAATAAGGCACATCATACGCCTGCTTGCCAATCATATAGCGGGAGCCATGACGGCCATAGTGGCTCAGATAGAAAGGCTTATAGCCCTTAGGCGCCGGAGTTAACTGCTTCTGAGGTCCACGATAAGCCACATAGTTACTACCCGAAAGCGTAATGTCTCGCTTGAAATCCTCCAGAGGACTCTGAGCAGACAATGGCATCGCAAAAACAAGAGATGCCAACAATAATAGATTCTTTGTATTCATTGTTACTATAATTTTATTGTATAATTCATTTTTTTCATCATGATTATTTTCAGTTTGCCTGCAAAAGTACCATTATTTCTCGTAAAAAACAAACAAACCCGCTTTTTTCTGCTCATTTCTTCTTTTTATTCAAATATTTATTGTATCTTTGCACTCACAAATGCGCTTGTGGCGAAATTGGTAGACGCGCTAGACTTAGGATCTAGTGGTTCAGGCCGTGTAGGTTCGAGTCCTATCAGGCGCACCGAAGAAAATCCTAACTGCTTGATAATAAGCAGTTAGGATTTTTTCTTTCTAGAAATCAGGAAGTTATCATCAACCTACTTACTCATAGATATTGGAAGAAACAGTCGTCACATAACCACGTTTTTTGATTTAAATCAACAAATTCCCATATTTTACAAGAAAACCAGATAAACTATTCTTGTTTTTCGCATATTTCCTATACCTTTGCCCACGGAATTCCAATAAAAGAAAAGAAATAAAGTATTAATTTCGGTTTAAAAGATTAATTATGAAGAAGATTATGTTGAGCCTTATGATGGCTCTCGTTTCTGTTTGCGCAAGCGCACAGGTTTACATCGGTGGTACTGCTGGTATCTCTAGCAATAAGATTGGTGATGAAGATAGCAAGACAGCTTACAAGCTCATCCCAGAAATCGGTTATCAGTTCAACAACAAGTGGGATGCCGGTATCGAGGTAGGTATCCAGAAGGGCGATGTTTGCAAGATTGCCCGAGTAGGTGATGCTACTACCTTCACTATTGCTCCTTACGTACGCTATGCAGCAGTAGAGAGCAAGGTAGTTGATCTCTTCTTCGAGGGTACTATCGGTTATGGCAGTGTAAGCAAGGGCGGTGGCGACTTCTACGAGGTAGGCATCAAGCCAGGTTTGGCTGTTAAGCTTACAAAGCATGTTGAATTCATCTCAAAGATTGGCTTCCTCGGTTACAGAGGTTATTCTCCAGAAGAGGGCAAGAGCTCATCTACATTCGGAGTTGACGTAGATGCAAGCAACATTTCATTTGGAGCTATCTACAAGTTCTAATCTTAGAAAAGCTCATTTACTCATCGTAAATATATCAAGGGCGCAAGCTTTTTCCGCAACAGGAATAGCTTGCGCCTTGTTTTTGTGTGAAATCTCAATTTACATGAAACCTCAATAAAGGCAACTTATATGAAAACCTCAATATAGAGCAACCTTGATAACCCCATCTTTTCTATTCTCAAACACATCGTAGGCTTCCTCTATTCTAGATAACGGAAAACGATGGGTAATGAGAGGAGTGGTATCTATCTTGCCCTGTGCTATCAAGCTCAGGATTTCCTCACAATCACAGCCATCTACTCCACCCGTCTTGAAAATGAGATTCTTGCCATACATATCAGGAAGCGGAAGCATCTGGGGCTTATCATACATAGCAACAATAGTAACGATGGCATTAGGACGGGCACACTTCCATGCCAACTGGAAGGTATCTGAACCACCAGCTACCTCCATCACCACATCGGCTCCACCATGCAAACTCTGTTCCTCGACGAAGGTTTCGCAATCTTCCGGTTCTACCACAAGAACCTGCGGATAATGTTCCTGGATAAATGCTCTCCTGGCTTCTGATTTCTCGCAAACGATGATTTTTCCAGGATTCTTCAGTAAGGTGCAGAGCAAACAGCAAACTCCCGTAGGACCTGCTCCAATAATGAGAACCGTATCTTCTTCCTTAATTTCCGAGATTCGGGTTGCCCAGAATCCAGTGGCAAGAATATCGCCAACAAAGAGTGCCTGCTCATCGCTCACCGTATCAGGAATCTTATTCAATCCGGTAGTGGCATACGGAACTCTGACGTATTCCGTCTGGCCACCATCTATCCTGCACCCCAACGCCCAGCCACCGTGAGGAGAAGTACAGTTGTTTACGTATCCATGCTGGCAGTAGAAGCATTCGCCACAATAAGTCTCCACATTCACCGTTACTCTATCGCCCGGCTTCACATGGGTAACCTGCCCGCCTACTTCTTCTACAACACCCACCATCTCATGCCCCACGGTAATACCAGGTACGGCACGAGGCACTGAACCATGCTTGATATGCAGGTCGCTGGTACAGATACTGCTCATTGTTACTCTCACTATAGCATCCTTGGCATCCTTGATGGTAGGTTTCGCTTTCTCTACAAAAGCGAATTTTCCTTTTTTAATATATGTAAATGCTTTCATCGTCTCTAGTTTATTAATGTTTTATCGAAAATGCAAATATACAAAAAAATATTCATAGCATCATACGTTATGCCAACTTTTTATGCTTTGTTAAAATTAGAGTTTTTTTAACGAGAATATACTGAAAATTCACAGAATATATATATCTTTGCAGTATTATTATAACATCATATCACAAAAAACCATTCTATATGAATAATTACAAGAATATCAAGGCAAAGGTTCTGCGCATTGATGAAGAAGAACATAAGTTCGTCATCGAAGTAGAAAACAGAATTTACAAGGTAGGACAGATTGACTTCCAAAGGAGGCAACCCGCCCCTAAGACACTTGACTGTCTGATGATTACAACCCATCTAGGCAAGGTTTTTATTTCCCAGAACATAGAACACCTCATGAGAAAACATTATAAGGAAAATGATGAGGTGGATTTCAAGATCAAGATGACATTAGGTGATTTCTATCACCTGGAAGACGAATACGGCTTCACAGCCATGTTGAAAAGAGATACCATCATCAATGCAGCGCTCACTCCTAGAGTAAGATGCAGAGTGATGAAGTTCCGCCAGAAATACATGGAGGTACAACTCGTAGAAGTATTGGGCGCCGATAAGTCGGAGTTTTCACTTTCAGATAAAGATTTTCGTGAAATCATAGGTGATGAAAACTGGAATACCCCTGAGTTCAGAAATCTGATGCTCGGAGATACGCCTTCTGACATCTTCGACCTGGAGTGCCACCGATGGATAGCTGGCATCTCCAATCATCTCAGCCAAGATGAATTACAGACATTACTCCTGCAGATTCATTCCCAATGCATCGAAACGCTACAGGGAGAGAATCTACTACCCCGATGCAAGGAAGCCGAGCGCATGCTGCTCGAACAGCGATTTACCGATATCATCGAACTGATATCTTACTACATTCAAGCCATCAGAATATTAAGAGAGGGAAAGGCCGAGCATACCATCAGCCAGATTCTTTCCACTCTATCCACTTGTGCCTATATCTACCATCCACGCAAGCAGTTCTGCATCATGCAATGCATCTTCATGCTCGACTTTTCGATTATGGAAAAACTCATCACGTCTATTCTGACCACCCTTCGCAGCCAGCAGGTATATCTTTGGAACAGAAAACCCTTTCAGATGCAATGGCTCAAACTGTTACAAAGCTATGTAGAGAATATCTATCACCAGACAGACAGACTCTCCAGCGATGCAACAACCAAGGAAACCATGATTCAGGTTTTGACCATCGAGCTGATACTGGGACGTCATGCATCGCATAAGATTTACGACAACTCACTGAATCAGGCATTGCTCTATCGCTTGGTTTCGCTGATGAATGTAAGCGACCCAAACAAGACTCTCCAGAAAGCATTCCTTTCTCTCTTCACCCCGACAGAATTCAATGCTGCCCTTCCTTTCAACAGCGATGACGCATTCGTCCTCGCCAATATGCTCTGCTCCCAACAGGACAATGAAACCGTGGAGAGTTTTGAACCTGCCAAATATGAGAATGAAACAACTCTTCTCACCGTCAACGAGCAAGCTATCACCATACAGCCAAAGGATTTGGATAAAGAGAATGTATATATGCCTCTCTCTTCACGTATGGGATTATGGCATGGACTTTCCATCCGCCTGGACGAAAAACCACCGGTGAAACTGCGTGGAAAAGTAGGTACTACCATCGAACACTATAAGGAGCTGTGGGAATACATCAACCATTCTCTATTCTCCCAAAAGCGTAAGTCCTCAAAAAAGCAAAACAGAAAACTCTATATAGATGATGAAACGACCATCATCGTAACCAAACAACTGGCAGGACAGCTCTTATTTGAATGCAAAGTAGTAGAAGAAGGTTGTGAGGGAGTGGGAACGTTAGATGTTTTAAACGATGTTGTACCTTTCTTCCCTGGCGACATCAACACCCAGTCGTTTGAATATCAAGGGATGCCGCTCTTGTTGCATGCTTACGTAAAAGAAGTCAACAATGATGGAAGTTATGTCTTTGCCATGCGTGATATGATCAGCGAATACGCAGACGACGTACGAGTAAACGATCTGTTTTATAACTCTCGCCTCACCTGTCTGCTCTTCAATCAGGTATCAGACGTACCTCGTGTTCCTGCCGTAAGCAGCGAAGGCTTTTCAGTTTCCGTATGTCCTGCCCCTGGCATGACTCTCGATGATTTGAAAAAAGGTATGGTGATAGAAGTTGATAACATTACGGAAGGAACCAATGGTTATCTCAACGGCACCTTCCTGCGGGAATCACCGGAAAGCCGATTCAGTCTTGCCGATGCTTTCCATCAGCTGATGCTGGGGTATGCAGCACATGAGGTTTACAATCCAAAGAATGAAAAGGATGAATTGGCTAATGCGATGCCTATAGAGAAAGTATATGTATCGGAAATGATGAGCATCATAGATGCCAAAGCCACCCTAGAAGAAGACAAGATCAAGGCATACAACTATCTCAATTTCTGCCGACTTCTTGCCATCATGCTCGACAGCAAGGAGAGAACCAGTTATTACGATAGTCGACTTACGCTCCTGGAGGTGCTCAACGACTTTGCAACATTAGATAAGGTAGATATCAACAAGATTGAGCATATCGCCGAAAAGGAACCGGAATTGTTTGAACGCAATGCCATCCTTCGCCACGACTTTATGCAATTGCGTATCATCGGTTGTCTGGATAGCGAGGAACACTACGAAGACCTGTACCATTGGAGCTGTCTTACAGAAGATCCTCACCTGCAGCAACTGGCATCGCTCGTGCTCTCTCATAACTTCGTGAAGAAATCGGGACTTCTCACCCAAGCCGGTGATATCCTCGACAAGATTCGCGCTCTTCTGAAACTCCACAAGTCATCTTCCAACAAGAAGAACTATGGCAAGGAAGATTTCCATACCGAGTTCAAGACCTCCATCATCTATCCGGAAAACTCCATGCGAGTGGATGTACAGGCACAAACCGTCAAGATTATGCAGGAAATATGTGCCTTCCTCAATGCCGAGGGCGGCCATCTCTATCTGGGCGTATCGGATATTGGCTATGAAATGGGATTGGAAGAGGACTTGAAGAACCCGCTCTTCAAAGGCTCCAGAGATAAGTATGAGGTATATGTCAACAATCAGATCATCTATTATCTCGGTCAGGAAGGAGCACATTATATACATACTCACTTCGATACGGATATCAGCAATGCGGTACTCATCATCGACATCGAGCCATGCCCTACACCTAAAGCCGTAGGCAATGTATATTATGAACGCATGGGTACATCTGCGCGCAAGGTAAACGAAACCTATAAGGACAAGTTCCTTGCCATCAGAAAACAATGGGCAGAAGAGCACATTCCGCATGCAGTGGTTACACAGGAAGAAATGCCGACTGCGTTAGAAAACACTCTAGCCACCAAGGAGTCAAAAAACTCCACTAAGCATGTAGAATCTGCTCCTATCACCGACCACATCCAAACCTCACGTCTGCGCAACAATGCATTGCACGATTACGAGGAAGGCTACCGCCCTATCACGGCAGTCATCTGTCTGATGGACACGGACGAATACAAGATACTGGATGAAGACGACTGGCAGGATTATCGCCTGAAACTGGCTGTTCATGAAGACGAAGAAGAAGGATGGCTCATTCTTGTCTATGAAAGCGGAAAGGTATGCAAGGTTTCGATGGCAGAGCTCTTGCAGAGAGAACGGGGCAGAGCATTCAAGCGTTACGCTGGCGAAAAACTCATCTTTGCGTCCGTCGCCTCAGACAAGGACTCTGTATGTGTGGGATTCATTGACGGCAAGACCAACCATTACGTCAGATTTGATGATGTTGACAGATTCGAACATGGCAAGATGCAGGCAGAAGGTACCCTCCCTATGGATGTACCGAATGCCGGCGTTCATTATGTAGAAGTTATTGCGCAGAATCAAGTACCTGTCAATAGAAACATTGGTAGAAAGACCATCGGATGCATCCTGAAAACCGTAGAAGGAAGAAGATGCATGGAAGTTCTTCCCGACTGTAATTTGAAATAAATAGGTTACACCATCATTTTTTCCAGTTGCGCCTGTGCCTTTCTCATATCCTGCTCAAAACTTACATGGTCGAGAAGGAAACCATCTCTTCCATCAGCAAGTTTCTGATAAAGCTGCGGATTCATGCCATCCACATACTGGCTGATAGCATATTCGATATCATCACGCTGCGTGGGATTGGTAGAGAACTCATAGACACGAAGCTTCTGATGAATAAAGCAATAAGCCGACTCTATACAGTCTTGAGAGATACTGGATAGAGAGCAACTGTCTTGATTGGTACTGTCTCCAAAATGGGTGAAGCCCTCTTTACCGAGGGTTTCACCTTTATTTATATTTTCACCTTTGTTTATATATTGATTCATATCCATTATTTCACTCCCTTCATTGACAAGGCAATGCGCTTGCGCTTCAAATCTACTTCTGTCACTCTCACCATCACATGCTCATGGAGCTTCACTACTTCACTAGGGTCACTGATGTAGCGGTTTGACATCTGTGAAACGTGAACCAATCCATCATTGTGAACACCTATATCTACAAAGGCGCCAAATTTGGTGATATTGGTTACGATGCCAGGCACTACCATCCCCTCCTGCAGATCCTCAATGGTCTTGATGCTTGCATCAAACTCAAATTTTTCAACCTCTCCACGAGGATCCAAACCAGGTTTGTCAAGCTCAGCCATAATATCCATCAAAGTAGGCATACCCACCTCAGCAGTGACATATTTCTTAATATCTATTTTCTTCTGCAAATCCTTATCTTCCACCAGCTGCTTCACGGTGACTCCCTGATCTTTCGCCATCTGCTCAACCAAGGCATAACGCTCTGGGTGAACAGCACTGTTATCCAAAGGATTCTTGGCACCAGGAATACGGAGGAAGCCGGCACACTGCTCGAAAGCAGAAGGCCCCAGACGTGGCACCTTCTTCAACTGGGCACGCGAAGCAAAGGCTCCATTCTCCTTACGGTATTCCACAATATTCTTGGCAAGAGTAGGACCGAGACCACTCACGTAGGTAAGAAGATGCTGCGATGCGGTATTCAGGTTGACACCCACCGAGTTTACACAACTCATCACCACGGTATCCAAGCTCTTCTTAAGCTGTGTTTGATCCACATCATGCTGATACTGTCCTACACCGATGCTCTTAGGATCAATCTTTACCAGTTCGGCAAGCGGATCCATCAGTCGGCGACCAATACTTACAGCACCACGCACGGTTACATCCTCATCCGGGAATTCATCTCTGGCAATCTTGGAAGCAGAATAGATAGAAGCACCATCCTCACTTACTACATAGATATCCACAGGGTGTGGATAACTTATTTCGTGCAACCAGTCACTCGTCTCGCGACTTGCCGTACCATTACCCACAGCCATCGCCTCTACCTGATACATCTTCACCATGCGCAGGATAGCCGAAGTAGCCTCATTTTTCTTATTACGAGGAGGATGAGGATAAACGATTTCATGATGAATCAGATTACCTTGTGCATCCAGACAACAAGTCTTGCAACCATTGGCAAAACCAGGATCAACAGCCATCACTCGCTTCTGACCTAAAGGAGCAGCGAGCAAGAGCTGGCGCAGGTTCTCAGCAAAAACCACAATTGCCTCTTCATCCGCCTTCTGCTTACTGAGAGCAGCAAATTCGGTTTCAATACTAGGTTTCAAAAGACGCTTAAAGGCATCATCCACCGCTTCGCCAACCAATGTCTGGCACTCACCATATCCATGCACATAGTGGCGCTTCAACTTATCCTGGCACTGCTCATCATCTGCAGAGATACTGATACGGAGGAAACCGGCAGCCTCACCACGGCGCATCGCCAAGAGGCGATGGGAAGAACATTTCTTCAAAGGCTCAGAGAAATCGAAGTAATCAGAAAAGCGCTGAGCTTCCTCCTCATCCTTCTTCTTGGCAACCACCTTAGAGGTGATGATAGCGCCACGACGGAACTCGCCACGAATCTGGTTTCTACTCTCCTCGCTCTCGCTCACCATTTCGGCAATGATATCCTTAGCACCCTGCAGGGCAGCATCAGCATCCTTCACCTTGTCGCTTACAAACTTCTTAGCAGCTTGCAGCGGGTTGCGTTCACGCTGAAAAAGCAGAACTTGCGCTAAAGGTTCCAAACCAGCCTCACGTGCAATCTGTGCACGGGTTCTGCGCTTAGGTTTGAAAGGAAGGTAGATATCCTCCAATTCTGTGGCATCCCAACAGTTTTCGATACGCTTTTTAAGAGCATCTGTCAGTTTACCTTGCTCATCAATAGTCTTCAGGATGGTTTCTTTTCGTTTCGCCATTTCCTTCAACTTCTCGTTTGCCTGAGCGATGGCCTCGATATTCACCTCATCCATATTTCCCGTTTTCTCCTTACGATAACGGGAAATAAAAGGAATGGTGCATCCTTCTTCAAGAAGCTCCAATGTATTCTCGACAGCCTGCTCACGTAATTTGAGTTGGGCTGCAATAATCTTTGTAAATTGATTCATAATTAATTTCTATTTTTGTGAATGCAAAGATACAAAAAAGCCTCAGAAATCTTTCGAAATCTGAGGCTTTGATAAAAGAAGGCGGCTACCTACTCTCCCGCATTGCATTGCAGTACCATCGGCGCAAGTGAGCTTAACTTCTCTGTTCGGAATGGGAAGAGGTGGGACCTCACCGCAATAACCACCTGATAATGGGGTATGACGTATTTGCACACAAGCAAAACAAGATAATGAACTGTATATACAGTTGAAACTATGAACTTTCCTAAAGAAAGTGTTCGGGCAATTAGTAATGCTCGGCTTTGACATCGCTGTCTTTACACCTGCATCCTATCAACGTCATCGTCTTTGACGACCCTCAATGGAGTTCTCATCTTGCGGCTGGCTTCGCACTTAGATGCTTTCAGCGCTTATCCAATCCAGACTCAGATACCCAGCGGTGCGCCTGGCGGCACAACTGGTAAACCGGAGGTCTGTCCATCACGGTCCTCTCGTACTAGTGACGGCACCACTCAAAACTCCCACGCCCACGATAGATAGAGACCGAACTGTCTCACGACGTTCTGAACCCAGCTCGC
>ENA-OVGJ01000268-OVGJ01000268.1-human-gut-metagenome-genome-assembly--contig:-NODE-268-length-27395-cov-6.420300_pt1 | contig 27395 bp, 25 predicted proteins | sample MGYA00237772_ERZ505423 | MGnify/ENA primary metagenome ERZ505423 (study PRJEB26158, sample SAMN06016386) | human gut metagenome | biome: human gut; feature: ankylosing spondylitis patient; material...
GCGCGTGCCGCCCAAGGCACGATGCAGCCGCTGGGAGCCGCGACCCGGGTTCCTTTAATCCACCCGCGCCCACCAAAAAACCGCAACGTATCAAAATACGCTGCGGTTTTGTTTTGGGTAGCTTGAGCGAGCGACAACCACCAGCTTTGCTGGTGGAATAAAAACGGCTTTAGCCCTAGACAAAGAGAAACCTCCCCGTAGAATAGAGTGTGGGTTTGCCAACCACATTCTAGGAACAGGGAGGTTTATCTTTGAAATGAAAGATAACAAAGACGTAGATAGTTTAAGCCATACCACGTGGAGATGTCAATACCATGTAGTGTTTGCACCGAAATATCGGAGAATGGTAATTTACGGTCAGATCAAAAAGGATATAGGGCAGATACTGCGCCAGTTGTGCGAACAAAAAGGTATTGAAATCATTGAAGCGGAGGCCTGCCCTGACCATATCCATATGCTGATAAGTTTTTCGCCGAAGTACAGCATTTCCTATGTCATGGGATATCTCAAGGGAAAGAGCAGTCTCATGATTTTCGACAGACATGCAAATCTGAAGTACAAGTATGGCAATCGGCATTTCTGGGCCAGGGGATACTTCGTGGATACGGTAGGAAAGAACAAAAAGAAAATCCAAGAGTACATTAAAAATCAACTACAACAGGACCAGATTGCCGATCAGTTGAGCCTTAAGGAGTTCGTGGACCCGTTTACGGGTAGCAAGGAAACTAAGGCGTAAATAAAAGGGCCCCTTGAGGGGCCTGCCACGAGACAGGAATGCAGTTGGCAGACCCATTCGTGGCCCCTTAAGGGGCTTTGCTAGTATTATGCCCTTCTAGGGCTTACTCAAGCCACCGGCTCAGCCGGTGGTTTTGACTAAAATGATCTTCTCAGCATTCTACTCCGGCTTTTTTGCACGCCGCCTGCACCACATGCCCTACCAGCACCGAGGTGGTCACGGTGCCCACGCCGCCGGGCACGGGGGTGATGGCGTCCACCACCGGCTCTGCGGCGGCAAACTGCACGTCGCCGCACAGTTTGCCCTCCTCGTTTACATGGATGCCTACGTCCACGACCGTCTGGCCTGCCCGCAGGCAGTTCGCGCCCACAGCCGCTATTTTGCCCATGGCCACCACCACGATGTCGGCCTGTCTGCACACTTCCGGCAGGTTCTGGGTGCGGGAGTTGCACAGGGTCACGGTGGCGTTTTCCCGGTCCAGCATCATGGCGGCGGGCTTGCCCACCACAAGGCTGCGGCCCACCACCACGGCACGCTTGCCGGAAAGAGGAACGTTGTAATACTTCAAAATTTCCATGCAGGCCTGCGCGGTGCAGGGGGCGTAGCCCAAATCGGTATTCGTGAACACCCCGGCCAGCGAACCGTCCGTGATGCCGTCGATATCCTTTTCCGGACGCAGGGCGGCGCGGATGGTGCGGTCATCGAACTGCTTGGGCAGGGGACGGAACAAAAGACAGCCGTGGATACCATCGTCCGTGTTCACTTCGTCCAATATCCGGAGCAGCTGCTCCGGCGTGGCATCGGCAGGCAGCACGAACTGCTTGACAGCGACGCCTACCTTGCCGCAGCGGGTCATCACGCCCCGCTCGTAGGAGAGGTCATCCTCCCGCTCGCCCACCCGCACCACGGCCAGCGTGGGGGTGATGCCTTTGGCCTTCAGCTGCTCGCAGAGTGCCGCGTTGCGCTCGTTCATGGCGGCCACCACCGGCGCGCCCTTTAAAATCGTTGCCATATACTTTCCCTCATTTGTGATATTATTTATTGCGGAGTTTCCCGCTGACGGCGGTGAAGGTTTCGTCTGCCCGGGGCACAAACTCTGCCAGCAATGCGTCTGCCCGGGCGTCCAGCGCGGCTGCGCGGCTGCGGTCTGCCATCAGCTTGGTGTTAATAAACACATTCAGGCTTGCGGCCTGCAATGCCGCCTTGCACAGCACGGCGGCGCAGCCTGCATCCGATACTGCCAGCACGCTGCCTTTGGCGGCGTACTGCCCTGCCAGCGCGATGCCCTCGGCGCACTTTTCCATAATTTGCAGCGGCACGGCGCTTGCACCGTCCAGTGCGGCTTCCAGCACAGAAGCCTTGTGCGCGGCCTGCTCCGGGGTGTCCTTGGGCAGGCCGTAGGCCGCAGCCAGCGGCGCAAAGGCGTCAGCATCGGCCTGTACCAGCGCTTCCAGCTCCAGCCGAAGGGCTTCAGCCCGGGCGTTCAGTGCCTGAATGTCCGCTTCCACGACGGCATACTTTTTTTTGCCGGTGGTCAGGCAGCCCACCATGTTGCCCAGTGCCACACCGGCAGCGCCCACCAGAGCGGCAGTGCCACCGCCGCCCGGTGTGGGCGCTTTGCTGGCAAGCTGTGCCAGAAACTGTGCGCAGCTTAGATCGTTCATTTCCATGTGTAGATACCCCTCTCTGTTACAAAGGCGTCCAGCCGCTGGTCGTGGTCGTCCACGGCGGCGCGGGGGACGCGCTGAACCTCCAATGCAATGCCGATCTTCACCGCCCGGGTGCAGCGGGGCAGGTAGCGGTCGTAGTATCCCTTGCCCATGCCCACCCGGTAGCAGTCTGCGTCAAAGGCGGTGCAGGGCACCAGTACCAGATCCAGCTGCTCCGGCTGCAAAAGGGTGGAGCGCTCCGGCACTGGCGCACAGATGCCGTACTGCCCCACCGCCCAGCCATCCGCGCCCGGTACGGCTGCGGTAAGGGAAAAGCCCTCGCCGCACACTGGGTAGGCCACCGTCTTGCCCTGCCGTGCGGCCTCGGCAGCCACAGCGGCAAGGTCGGCTTCGCCCCCAAAGGCTGCGTAGAGCAAAAGGGTATGGGCAGTGCGGTAGGCGTCCAGTTCCAGCACCCGGCGGCACAGCGCCGCGTTGGCGGCGGCGCGCTGCGGCGCATCCAGCGCCTTGCGGGCGGCACGGGCGGCGGTACGCTGCGCCTGTTTTTCCTCGGCAATGGTCATACAAAACACCTCGCTTCACCTGTGGAAGAGGATACTTGAAAAATATACAAAATCGACAGCGCATTTTTATACAAACATAATAAACACTTCAGACAAAAAAAGCAAGCCTTTTGGCGAAAAGAGGATTGAAGCCGCCGCCGCTTTCTGCTATGATTATCTTACAGCAGCAAACGCCGCGCGGGTGCTGCGCTGAGAGAATCTACAACATTTTGTGGAGAGGGGCAAGTAAAATGTACAAGGATATGATGGACACCATCGGCATGGTCAATGCAGCCGACCCGGAACTGGGCGCAGCCATGGAGCGGGAGCTGACCCGTCAGCGCGAGAACATTGAGCTGATCGCCAGCGAGAACATCGTTTCGCCCGCCGTGATGGCAGCCATGGGCAGCGTGCTGACCAACAAGTACGCCGAGGGTCTGCCCGGCAAGCGCTACTACGGCGGCTGCGTCTATGTGGACGAGGTGGAGAATATTGCCATCCAGCGCGCCTGCCAGCTGTTCGGGGCAAAGTACGCCAACGTCCAGCCCCATTCCGGCGCACAGGCCAACCTTGCCGTGTATTTTGCCCTACTGGAGTTGGGCGATACTGTTATGGGCATGGACCTTTCGCAGGGCGGTCACCTGACCCATGGTTCTCCGGTGAATATGTCCGGTAAAAACTACCACTTCATCTCCTACGGCGTCGGCGCAGACGGCGTGATCGACTACGCCGAGCTGGAAAAGCAGGTGCGCAAGGTGCGCCCCAAGATGCTGGTGGCGGGCGCTTCTGCCTACCCCCGCGCCATCGACTTTGAAAAGCTGGCCGAGATAGCCCACGGCTACGGTGCATATCTGATGGTGGATATGGCGCACATTGCCGGTCTGGTGGCGGGCGGTCAGCACCAGAGCCCCGTGCCCTATGCCGACGTGGTGACCACCACCACCCACAAGACCCTGCGCGGGCCCCGCGGCGGCCTGATTTTGACCAACAACCCCATCATTGCCAAGCGCATCAACTCGGCAGTGTTCCCCGGCACGCAGGGCGGCCCGCTGGAGCACGTGATTGCAGCCAAGGCCGTCTGCTTTGGCGAGGCACTGAAGCCGGAGTTCAAGGAATATGCCCGCAAGATCGTAGAAAATGCACAGGCACTGGCTGCGGCTTTGCAGCAGCGCGGGGTCAAGCTGGTGTCCGGCGGCACCGACAACCACCTGATGCTCATTGACCTGCGGGACGAAGAGTGCACCGGCAAGGACCTGGAGCGGCGTCTGGATAGCGTGCACATTACCGCCAACAAGAACACCGTCCCCGGCGAGACCCGCAGCCCCTTTGTGACCTCTGGCGTGCGTCTGGGCACCCCGGCTGTCACCACCCGCGGCATGGGTGCAGCCGAGATGCAGGTGATCGCGGACTGCATTGCAGACTGCATCTGGCACTATGCGGAAAAGAAGGACGAGATCAGCGAGCGTGTCCTGCGCCTGACCCGGGAGTTCCCGCTGTACCAGTAAAAGCAACGTGTAAATAACAAGGCATCCGCAGCCGTTCTGTTAAGCATACAGGGCTGCGGGTGCCTTTTGTTACAAAAACGGGAGAGCCAAAAAAGGAGAAAGACGATGGAAAGTTTAGGCCTTTTGCATCTGTATTACGGCGATGGTAAGGGCAAGACCACAGCCGCCATGGGGCTTGCCCTGCGGGCGCTGGGCAGCGGAAAACGTGTGGTCATCGTGCAGTTTTTAAAGGGCGGGCAGAGCGGCGAGATCCCGCTGCTGGAACAGCTGGGCGCCACCGTTTACCGGGGCAAGGCCGGGCAGAAATTCGTTTTTCAGATGAACGAGGCGGAAAAGGCCGCTACCCGCGATTTGCAAAACAAAAACCTTGCGGCGGCGCTGGCGCAGCCCTGTGATATGCTGGTGCTGGACGAAGCCGGCAGCGCGTGGGAACTGGACATGGTGGATAAAGCCCTGCTGCAGCAGGCAGTGCTGCACCGCCCCGCCGGGCAGGAGTGCGTGCTGACCGCCCACGCAGCCCCCGCGTGGATGCTGGACGCCGCAGATTACCTCACAGAGATGTGCTGCCGTCGCCACCCCTACCAGAAGGGTATTGCCGCACGGAAGGGCGTGGAGTATTAAGGTTATAGCAAAAGGAGTTGTTGCGCATGATGCAACAACTCCTTTTGCAGTTTTATACGTCCCAAAACGCTGCCAGCGCCGTTTCCAGCGCGGCGGTACCGGGCAGATACTGGATGTGCTGCCAGTGCGGCGGGAACAGACGGGCGGTGTCGGGCTGCGCAAAGCGGTCGTCCAAAAGCAGCACCACGCCTTTGTCCTGTGGGGTGCGCACCACCCGCCCGGCGGCTTGCAGTACCTTGTTCATGCCCGGGTAGCGGTAGGCATAGTCGAAGCCGCAGCCGGACTGTTCCTCGTAATAGCGGCGCAGCATCTCCTGCCGGGGGTTCACCTGCGGCAGACCCACCCCCACGATGGCGCAGCCGATGAGCCGGTCACCCACTAAATCCACCCCTTCGCCGAAGATACCGCCCATCACGGCAAAGCCCAGCAGCGTTTTGGCGGGGCGGGGCACGAACTGTGCCAGAAATTCTGCGCGCCCGGCATCGTCCAAGCTGCGCTGCTGCACAAGGGTGGGAATATCCGGCCAGCGGGCGGCAAAGGCTTCGTACACCTGCTGCAAATAGGCGTAGCTGGGGAAAAACGCCAGATAGTTGCCGGTCTTGCCCTTTGCCAGCGCCGCCAGCGCATCGGCTACGGCGGGCACGCTGGCTTCCCGCTGGCGGTAGCGGGTGGAGATGCCCGGCAGGCAGAACAGCCCCAGATTTTCCGGCGGGAAAGGGCTGGGCAGCGCCACCGCCCGGGCATCGGCGCAGCCCAGCACGCTGCGGTAAAAGGCGGGCGGGGTCAATGTGGCACTGAACAGCGCCGCGCTGCGCCCTGCCGCCAGACTGGCGTCCACAAAGGGTGCGGGGTCTAAGCAGAGCAGATGCAGCTCCAGCTCACTGCCCCTAGCGGTAAGCTGGGTGACAAAATGGCTGTCGTACCGGTCGGCGGCGCGGGCGATGTCCTGCAAGGCAAAGTAGAGTTCCAGCAGTTGTGCATGGACAGGGTCGTCAGGGTTCTGCTCCAGCCAGTCCTGCAAAGGCGTGTGCACCGCCCGCAGGGCAGCGGGCAGGGCAGCAGGCAGCTGCTGCAAAAACACAGTGCCGTCCCGGGCGTACAGCGGCTGTGGCAGGGCAAAATCCGGGGCAGCTTCAGCGGGTAAAAGGCTTATCTGTGCGGGCTCTGTCTCCCCGGCAGGTTCTGCGCCTGTGCGGGGCGCAGCCTGTGCGCAGGCTTTGCGCGCTGCCAGAAAGACCTTATCCGCCTTGGTCAGCGCGGTTTTCAGGCTGCTTTTGCCCTTGCCCAGGGCCCGCTTTGCCTCGGTCAGGCTGCTTTTGGCAAACTGCGCCGAGTACATGGCGCGGGCTCTGTCCGGTAGGTTGTGCGCCTCGTCAATGAGGAACAGCCAGTCCCCGGCGGCATCGAAAAAGCGCTTGAGGTGCACCACCGGGTCAAACAGATAGTTGTAGTCCCCGATGACCACATCACACCACTCGCTCAAGTCCAGCCCCAGCTCAAAGGGGCACACCGAGAACTGCCGGGCGGTGTCTGCCAGCGCGGCGCGGCTGAAACTGCCGCTGCCGTCCAGCAGAGCCGCCAGCGCATCCTTGCGGCGGTCGTAGTAGCCGTTGGCAAAGGGACACACCTCCGGCAGACAGGCGGGGTGCCCTTCGGCGTCCGGGTGCAGACAAGCCTTTTCCTTGGCGGTCAGGGTCACGCTGCGCAAGGCGAGACCGGGTTGTGCGGCACGCAGCCGCGCCACTGCGTCCTCGGCGGCGGCTTGGGTGGTGTTGCGGGCGGTCAGATAGAACAGTTTTGCGCCGCAGCCCTCGCCCATGGCCTTTAAGGCAGGGAAGAGCGCGCTCATGGTCTTGCCGATGCCGGTAGGGGCCTGACAAAAAACGCGGGTGCCGCCCTTGCGGTCGGCGCTCTTCCCGGCGCGGCAGGCGCGGTACACCTCGCCCGCCAGCGCCCGCTGCCCGGGGCGGTACTCCGCAAAGGGAAATTGCAGCGCCGCAAGGCTTTGGCTGCGCCGGGTGTCCCAGTCCAGCTGCCGCTGCGCCCACGGGGCATACTGCATTAAAAGCTGCCGCAAAAACTGCTCCAGCTGCTGCTGAGTGAACTGCCGGGTAAAGCGCTGAATCTGGTCGGTATCGACCTGATAATAGGTCAGCCGCACCGCCAGCGCTTCCAGCCCCTGCTGGCTGCTGTAAATGGCGGCATATACCATGCCCTGCGCCCAGTGGCAGGGGTTCAGCTCCTCGGTGATCTCCTCATAGGGGACGGTAGTGGTCTTGATCTCGTCAATGGTCACGGTGCCGTTTTCATCGGTGAAAATGCCGTCTGCCCGGCCTTCCAGTGTAAAGGCGATGCCGCAGGCTTCCCGCTCCGCGCTGAGGAATACCTCGGCCTGATAACCCTCCCCGGCGGCTTTTTGCAGCTTGCGGTGGATGCGTGCACCCTCGTTGGCGCGGTCAAAGCCGGCAAAGCGGCTGTCGATGCTGCCGGTGCGCAGCAAAAACTCCACCAGCTGCCGGATGGGCAGATGGATGCTTGCCAAGGCGTTTCACCTCCGTTTTTTCGTTATCCTACCCCGAACAGCTCCATGCACTGGGCTGCTGCTGCATCTACCTGTGCAAAGTCCACGGCGGTGCGGTAGTAGGTCTCCAGTTCATCATGGCAGCTTTTTGCCTGCGCCATCAGGGCACAGGCCTGTTCCAGCAGCTCGGCGGCGGCGCGCTCGTTGAAACGCAGCCGTGCCCGGCAGGCGGAAAGGTTCTCCCTATCCACAAAGCGGCTGCACCGCACGGTCTGCGCCGCAGACAGCCGCACCGGATGCCAGCGGTTGTCGGTCAGAAACGCCAGCCTCAGGGAGGGAATGATAATGTGGTCAATTTTATCCTCCGGGTACATGGCGCAGGGGCAGGTGATGATGTGGTAGCCCCGCGCCAGCGCCTCGGCGCGGATGAGTTCCAGCAGCAGGCGGGAGACTGCTCCGTAGTCGTCCCGGAAGAGGATGCACCGGTCTGCCAGCGCCTGTACTGTGCCCTGATAGAACACCTCGCCCTTGGGCGTGATGGCTGAGAGCAGCCGCAGCTCTTCAGAGCCCATCTCCTCGGTGCGGGGCAACAGGCGGGTGCACAACCGCTTGACGTAGCGGCGCACTTTTTCAAAGTTGGCACTGCACGCCTCGGCACGGCGGCTGTCCAGCAGCAGGCTGCCCGCCGAGGCCACATACCGCGCCGCCCGGCTGCGCAGCAGCTGATTGCGGGCAAACAGGGCGGTCACCTCGTCCTTGTGGGGGTGCAGGGCATCGGCGTCAATGGTGTGGTACAAACTCAGCACCCGTTCGTCTGCGCCGGGGGCTTCCGGCTCCACCACATGGGGCGCGGTAGCGTCGATGATGGCGCGTTTCTGCCGCAGAAACACCACGCCATCCAGACTGTCGGGATCGCTGGCGCAGTGGATGCGCTGGATGGGCTCGCCCTTATCCTGCGCGGCGCGCGCCAGACGCTTCATCAGGGTAGACTTGCCGCAGCCCGGCCCACTTTTGAGCAGCACCAGCTGCATCCCGGGCTCCCGGCGCAGCGGCGCAAAATAGCCCTTGAACCCGGCGGGCGTTGTAGCGCCCAAAAAGAAATCCACAGAAGGATGCACGGAACTTTCCATACAAAAACACCTCGCTTTTGCTTTACAGTATGCAAAAGCGGCGCGGTTGGTTCCTGTCCTTATTTATGATAGGTATGCTCGCACACGGCGGCAATGGTGTCCCGCAGCACGGTAAAGTCCGCAAAGGCTTCGGGTTTGTTCTGAGGTTGGCGCAGCAGGGCGGCGGGGTGGAAGGTACCCATAAACAGGATGCCGCTTTTTTCAATGATCTGCCCGTGCTCCCGGGTGACGGAAAAATCCTGCCGGATCATCCGCTGGGCGGCAATGCGCCCAAGGCAGACCACGATCTTGGGATGCAGCAGCCGGAACTGCTCCCGCAGCCACGGCATACAGGCTTCGCTCTCGGCGGGCAGCGGGTCACGGTTCTGGGGCGGGCGGCACTTGACGATGTTGGCGATATAGCAGTTTTTGCTGCGGTCAAGGTCGATGGCAAACAGGTATTTGTCCAGCAGCTGGCCGCTGCGCCCCACAAAGGGCAGACCCTGCTCGTCCTCGCTCTGGCCGGGGCCCTCGCCCACAAACAGCACTTCGGCGTCCGGCACGCCCTGCCCGAACACCACGTTCGTCCGGGTGGCGCATAGCTCGCACCGGGTGCAGGCAAGGCATTCAGCCTTTAAAGTATCCATATCCATGGAGAACATCTCCTTTAAAACTGGTATGATATTTTATTCACAAATAAAACAAAGGTTTCTCCCCTAAAATATAGCACAAAAACACAATTTTGTCTTGAACTTTTTGCCGTCTGTGCTAGAATAAAGAAGAAAGGCATCCTTGTGTCCAACAGACACGGAATGCAAATTTTGGAAAGCATTTTCGGAGGTAATCACAATGGCTGATATGTTTGCACCGCTGGTAGCACAGCTGAAGGCAAATCCCAAGACGATCGTGTTCACCGAGGGCAATGACCCCCGCATTCTGGAGGCCGCAAGCAAGCTGCTGGCCGAGGGCGTGCTGAAGGTCGTTATGGTGGGCAACGAGGCAGAGTGCAAGGCTGCTGCCGCCGCCGGTAACTTTGATATTTCCGCTGCCGAGATCATCGACCCGGAGAACTACGCCGGTTTTGATGAGATGGTCAGCACCATGGTGGAGCTGCGCAAGGGCAAGCAGTCCGCTGAGGAGTGCACCGCCCTGCTGAAGAAGTCCAACTACTTTGGCACCATGCTGGTGAAGATGGGCAAGGCAGACTGCCTGCTGGGCGGCGCTACCTACTCCACCGCCGACACCATCCGTCCCGCTCTGCAGCTGGTCAAGACCAAGAAGGGCGCACATCTGGTGAGCTCTTGCTTTATTCTGGACCGCGACTGCGGCGAAGAGGGCCTGAAGCGCATTGCCATGGGCGACTGCGCCGTCAACATTGATTACACCGATACCGTCGATAAGGCTACCGGCGAGGTCAAGATCTCTGCCGCTTCCAAGCTGGCAGAGGTGGCTGTGGAGACTGCCCGCACCGCAAAGCTGTTCGGCATCGACCCGAAGGTGGCTGTGCTGAGCTTCTCCACCAAGGGCTCCGGCAAGGGCGGCACCGTGGCACTGAGCCACGATGCTACCATCAAGGCACAGGAGATGGATCCCGAGTTGGCTGTGGACGGCGAGCTGCAGTTTGACGCAGCCGTTGCTCCCGAGGTCGCACAGGTCAAGTGCAAGGGCAGCAAGGTGGCTGGTCAGGCCAACACCTTCATCTTCCCCTGCATCGAGGCCGGCAACATCGGCTATAAGATCGCACAGCGTCTGGGCGGCTACGCTGCCTACGGCCCCATTCTGCAGGGTCTGAACGCACCCATCAACGACCTGTCCCGCGGCTGCAATGCAGACGAGGTGTACAAGATGAGCCTGATCACCGCTTGCCAGTCTTAAACAGTTTTAGCACAAACGAGGAGAAGCCTTCGGGCTTCTCCTTTTTGTTTTGCCCCCTCTTGCAATCCGGCGGGGTTTATGGTACAATATCTTAGCATCCACAAGGATGTGTCGGACAGCGCCTGCTGCGTGGTTCGGCATACGGATGCGGGTCCTGTACGATGGGCTCGCTGTGAACCAGGTCAGGTGGGGAACCAAGCAGCCTTAAGCAGTGCGTTCGTGCGTTTCAGTAAGCCTGCATCCGTATGCCGAGTTACGCAAGGCGGGGACAAAACCCCGTCGAGCGCTGTCCTTTTATTTTTGCCGCAAAGGCCGGGAAAGGGGAGAGATCGCCATGTATCGTGCACTTTACCGCAAATGGAGACCCCAGCGGTTTGAGGATGTGGTGGGCCAGCGTGCTATCGTGACCGCCCTGAAAAACCAGATCACCGCAGGGCGCGTGGGCCATGCGTATCTGTTTACCGGCGTGCGCGGCACCGGCAAGACCACCTGCGCCAAAATTTTTGCCAAGGCGGTCAACTGCCTGCACCCGCAGAACGGCGACCCCTGCGGCGAGTGCGAGATCTGCAAGGGCATCGACAACGGCAGCCTGCTGGACGTGGTGGAGATGGACGCAGCCTCCAACAACGGCGTGGACGATATCCGCGACCTGCGGGACGAGACCGCCTACACCCCCAGCGCCTGCCAGTATAAGGTGTATATCATCGACGAGGTGCACATGCTGTCCACAGCGGCCTTTAATGCGCTGCTGAAAACGCTGGAAGAGCCGCCCGCACATGTCATCTTCATTCTGGCGACCACCGAGATCCAGAAAGTGCCCGCCACCATCCTCTCCCGCTGCCAGCGGTACGATTTTACCCGCATCGGGCCGGAGGATATCGCCCGGCGGGTGGAGTATATCGCCGGGGAAGAAAAGCTGGAGCTGACCTCCGACGGCGCGGAACTGATCGCCCGTCTGGCCGATGGTGCGCTGCGCGATGCGCTGTCCATTCTGGACACCTGCGCCGGTGTCACTGCAAAGATCGACGCAGACGTGGTGCGCCGCATGGCGGGTGTGACCGACCGCAGCTACCTGTTCCAAATTTCGGACGCTCTGGAAGCACAGGACGCCGCCGCCGCGCTGGCACAGCTGGCGCAGCTGCGGCAGCAGTCGGTGGACGTAAAACGTCTGACTGAGGAACTGATCGCCCACTACCGCGCCCTGATGCTGGCGGCACTGCCCGGCGGGCAGGCGCTGCTGTCCGGCGTTTCGCCGGAGGAAGAGACGCTGTACCTGCAAAAAGGCCCGGAGATGGGGCAGCGGGAAGCCATCCGCGCCATCCGCACCCTTGGCACGGCGCTGGAGCACATGACCCGCGGCAGCGACCAGCGCATCGAGCTGGAGCTGGCACTGTTCAGCCTGTCCGAGCCGCCTCAGCAGATGCAGGCGGCAGCGGTGCAGGCAGCTCCCGCTCGGGCGGCACAGCCGGAAGCACCCCGCCCCTTTGCGGCATCGGTGCAGCCCTTTGCTAGCGCCCCGGTGCAATCTGCCCCCGCAGCAGCCGCACCCCAGACCCCGGCAGCAGTAGCAGAGCCTGCCCCTGCCGTGCAGCAGACGCCCCCGCAGCCTGCCGCACCGGAAGCCCAGCCAGCTCCGGCGGAGGAGCTGCCGCCTATGCCAGAGGAACCGCCGGTACAGCAGAGCGATGCCGCCCTGCCGTGGGACGAGCCTGCCCCGCAGGCACCGCCGCCGGACGAGCCGGAGCCGGTCAGCCAGCCGGAACCGCCCGCTCCCGCAGAATCCGAACAGCCCGCCCCGGCAGCGGAGGAACCGTCTGCCCCGGTGCAGGAGCACCCCGCCGACCCGGTGCTGACCAAGCCCCGCAGCGTGGCGCAGCAGGGCACGAACCCCTTCCCATACTGGGGACAGATCGTGCAGAAGCTGGAAAGCATCGACCCCATGCTGTATATGTATCTGCGCAAGTCCAAAGCTTACTTTGACGGTACCCGCGTGCTGATCGACGGCGGCAAGACTTTCCGGGATTTTATCCGGGTGAACAAGGACAGCCAGAAGCTGATCAAAAAGCTGATCGCCGAGGTATCCGGCGTGCCGGTGCCCATCGGCCCCTACGAGCCCAAAACGGCAGGAAAGACCGCTTCCAATGCGGAGCAGTCCCTTCTGGCACTGGAAAAGCTGGGGTTAGAGGTCAGCATTGAGGATACCGCCCGCAAAAAGCGATAAAAATTGTTTATAATAAAGGAGAATACCATTATGAAAGCAAGAATGCCCGCAGGCTACGGCCGCCCCGATATGAACGCCCTGATGCGTCAGGCTCAGAAGATGCAGGAGGACATGAAGAACAAGCAGGCCGAGCTGGAAGCTGCCGAGTACACCGGCAGCGCCGCCGGTGAGATGGTGACCGTGAAGATGAACGGCAAGCACGAGGTGCTGTCCATCACCATTAAGCCCGAGGCCGTGGACCCGGACGACATCGAGATGCTGGAAGACATGGTGGCTGCTGCCATCAACGCTACCGTGAAGCAGGTGGACGAGACCGCCGAGGCCGAGATGGGCAAGCTGACCGGCGGCCTGAACATTCCGGGTCTCTGAGCCGGGAAGGGGAGATACCATGGACTACACTGCCGCACCGCTGGAAAAGCTGATCGAGGAGTTCGGCAAGTTTCAGGGCGTGGGCCGCAAGGGTGCTACCCGCATGGCCTATCAGGTGCTGAGTATGTCGGATAAGGACGCTGCGGCGCTGGCCGATGCCATCCGCGGTGCGCACACCCGGCTGCATCGGTGCCGCATCTGCCAGAATTATACCGACGCTGACCTGTGCCCGGTGTGTGCCAGCGCCAAGCGGGACACCTCGGTGATCTGCGTGGTGGAAAAGCCCCGGGACGTGCAGGCCTTTGAGCGCACCCGGGAGTATAACGGCCTGTACCATGTGCTGCACGGCCTGCTGGACCCGCTGGCCGGTGTGGGCGCAGAACAGCTGACCGTCAAGGAGCTGCTGGCGCGGCTGAAGGACGACACGGTGAAGGAGGTCATCATGGCCATGAACCCCACCGTGGAGGGCGAGGCTACCGCCATGTATCTGGCAAAGCTTATCAAGCCGCTGGGCATCCGGGTCACCCGGCTTGCCTCCGGTCTGCCGGTGGGCGCCAGCCTGGAATATGCGGACGAGACTACCCTGTACCGGGCACTTTCCGGCCGGGGAGAGCTGTGAGTTTGTAAAAATTTACAATTCTGTCAGAAACAGCCCTTGCATTACCCTGAAAAAATGGTATACTGAAACAACAAACGGAACGGAGAAAGGAGGCGCGCAGCATGGCACCCACAAAGGAGCGCCCGGCGACCAAGAGCATCGCCACCAACCGCGAAGCGCGCCACGAGTATTTTGTTCTGGAAGCGCTGGAGACCGGTGTGGAGCTCAAAGGCACCGAGGTGAAAAGCCTGCGGGCCGGCGGGGTCAACCTGAAGGACAGCTGGGTGGATATTGAAAACGGCGAGCTGCTGGTAAAGGGGATGCACATCAGCCCCTACGACCACGGCAACCTGTTCAATCAGGATCCCATGCGCGTCCGGCGGCTTCTGGCGCACAAAAGTGAGATCCGGCGTCTGCACCAGCAGTGCAAACTGCAGGGCTATACGCTGGTGCCGCTCTCGCTTTATTTCAAGCATGGCCGCGTAAAAATGGAAGTGGGCTTGTGCAAGGGCAAAAAGCTGTACGACAAGCGTGCCGATGCCGCCCAGCGCGATGCAAAGCGCTCCATTGACCGGGCTGTGAAGTCCAACGGCAAGTACTATTAAGCACTCCAATTGCAGACTGCGGCTCACCGCAAAACCAAGCTTTCCGCACATCGCAAGATGTGCTTTATATGGGGGCGTAAAGGTTTCGACGGAGGGAGCAAGGTCTGGGCAGCGGGTAGCAGCGGGGGAACTGCTCTATAACTCCTCCAAAAAAATTAACTGACAACAATAATTATCAGTTGCTCGCAGCCTGAGTGCTGCGCGTTCCGCCCACTCTTGTGTCGTGTGGGGTCGGGGCGTCCTTTAGACACAGCACCTGAACGGACCTAAGCTTTGCGGACCGGCAGGAACTCATGAAGCTACCAAAGCGCTAGCCTGACGATCGGCGTGGCGCGGCGGGAATGTTGTAGATCGCCTGCACCCGGAGACACCTACACTGAGCTCTTTTCGGACATGGGTTCGACTCCCATCGCCTCCACCAACATAAAAGCCACCTGAAAACTTACGTTTCAGGTGGCTTTTGCTATATCTGCTATTCTGTTACGCCAGATCCGGCAGGATATCCGACCACAGAGCCTGCTCCTGCCGCAAGGCATCAAAGCAGCAGTCCAGATACATTTTGTTGACCGCCGCAAAAATGGTGCTGCGCAGCAGCAGACGCTCGTCGTTGAGCGTGGCCTCCGGCTGGGCTGTCTTGCCGCCGAACACCACGGAAAGACTAGTCTCTAACTCCTCGCAGAAGATATCGTAGGCTGTCCCGGCGGAGCAGTGCTCCCGCTGCATTTTGAACAGGGTGTCGATGTTTTCGATCGAGAGCACCGTTTTGGAGACTGCAATGTACATCAGAGATGCGATCTGATCCCGGGTATATTTTTTGCGGATGGGGTGATCCACCACCCCTTTTTTGACATAGTTGCTCACCATAGACGGGGTCAGCTCCACCCCGCAGAAACTACGGAAGTAGCCGTTGACAAACTGCACCGTCTGATCCAGATACAGCCCTACCGAGGGGAGATCGTTGTACCGGGGCAGGGCAAAGCCCGCAGCACACGCCGCAACGCGGAGTTTGGTTTCAGCTTTCATAGTATCTTATTCCGTTCATGCTCCTGCACTTTTTACAAGCAGGAACGTTGTTTTTGTGCAAAGGCAGGAGAAACACTTTCAGTAAAAGCACTTCTGCCTGTGAAATAGTATACCGCATTTTGGAAAATTGGTCAACTGGCAATGAAAACTTTGTAAAAGAATTTGAGAAAACAGTTGACAGGGTTTTGAAAAACTGATATGATGGTCACGGACAAAGGAATGACTGCGGCGTGCGCCGCTTGAAAATGGAGAAAAATATGAAAAGCAAAATCGTTGTAGATTCCTCTGCAAATGTGTACGAGCTCCCCGATGTAGGGTTTGCCTGTGTGCCGCTGAAGATCCTGACCGACGAGCAGGAGTATGTGGACACCGCAGAGGTGGATGCTCCCGCGCTGGCCGAGATGATGCGCACCTATAAGGGACGCACCAGCACCTCCTGCCCCAACATCTCGGACTGGATGGCTGCCTACGAGGGTGCAGACGAGGTGTATGTTGTAACCATTACCGGTACGCTGTCCGGTGCCTATAACGCTGCACTGCTGGCGGGCGAGGAGTACGAGCAGAGCCACGAGGGCGCGCGGGTCTTTGTGCTGGACAGCCTGTCTACTGGTGCGGAGTCCCGGCTGCTGGTGGAGCGTTTGGCGGCGCTGATCAAGGCCGGCAAGCCCTTTGATACCGTATGTGAGGAGATCCGGGCGTACCATGAGCACACCCATCTGCTGTTTGCACTGGAGTCTCTGGCAAACCTTGCACGCAATGGCCGCGTGAAGCCGGCTGTGGCTGCTGTGGCGCGGATGCTGGGCATCCGGGTCATCGGGCAGGCCAGCGATGCCGGTGATCTGGAGGTTCTTTGCAAGACCCGCGGCGAGCACGGCGCACTGGAGCGCATGGTGCTGGAAATGAAGGCGCACGGCCTGACCAACGGCCGGGTGCACATCGACCACTGCTGCAATGCTGCCGCTGCGGAGCGGCTGAAGCACATGGTCCATGCGGTGTTCCCGGAGGCCAAGGTGGAGGTAGGCAGCTGCGGCGCGCTGTGCAGCTACTACGCGGAGTACGGCGGCCTGATGGTGGGCTACGAGGACAGCGAAGCACCCACCGTCTGAGCGGAAAATATGATACTATGATTTCGATTCACCGGGGCATCTGCGGACGCTCCGGTGAATTTTTTTCGAGGGATAATTCCGGTGCACCCGACACCAAAAACTTGCAAAGGGTGAAAAACCGCGTTATACTTAACTGTATTATAGAGGTAAGCTAGGGTGTATCTGAAAAGTCGAAAATTTAGTCTATTTCTACAAACACAGCTGGATTTTGCGTTAAACAGCCTTGAAATCCACAAAGGATTCCTGCGGCTATTTGCCTTAAATCCCGCTTGTGCTTGCGAAATATTCGTCATTTTCTTTGTTTTCAGATACACCTTAACACGGAAAGGGGAAGATGGTATGCTGTTCCGGCTGCCGATCGTCAGGTTTTTCAACCGCATCCTCAACCGCATCACGGTCACGGTGGTGCTGGTGGCGCTGCAGCTTGCATGGCTGGCGTGGGTGTTCTTCGCCCTCACCACCGGCGCGGCGCGGGTGTGGGTCACCGGGGTGCTCAACGGGTTAAGCCTGCTGATCATTCTGTATCTGGTGCGCAAGGACGAAAACAGCGCCTATAAGGTGGGCTGGATCGCCCTCATCGGGCTGCTGCCGCTGCTGGGCGGTGCGCTGTATCTGGCCTTTGGCAACAAGCGGCCCTCCCGCCGTCTGCGCAGCAAAATGCAGGCGGTGGAGCAGGCGCACCGGGCAGACCGTGCTCAGCAGCCCGGACAGACCGCCGGTCTGTGCGATGAAAACCGGGGCGTGAGCCGTTACCTGACCCAATACGGCTGCTACCCCGCATGGCAGAACACCACCGCCCGGTATTTCTCCTGCGGTGAAGCCATGTATCCGGCATTGCTGGCCGACCTTGAAAAGGCAGAAAAGAGCATCTTTCTGGAGTTTTTCATCGTCAGTCAGGGCAAGATGTGGCAGGGCGTGGAGGACATTCTGCGGCGCAAGGCGGCACAAGGGGTGGACGTGCGGCTGATCTACGATGACTTCGGCAGCCTGCTGGGTCTGCCCAAGGACTTTGTGGTGCGCATGGAGCGGGCGCATATCCGCTGCATCCCCTTTAACCCGGTGGTGCCGCTGCTCTCGCTGGTGATGAACCACCGCGACCACCGCAAGATCGTGGTGATAGACGGCAAAGTAGCCTACACCGGCGGCATCAATCTGGCAGACGAATATATCAACGCGATCACCCGCTTCGGCTACTGGAAGGACGCGGGCCTGCGCATCGAGGGCGCTGCGGTGTGGAACTTTACCGTAATGTTTTTGGATTTCTGGAACGCCTTCCGTCCCTTTGAGCAGGATTACAGCACCTTCCGTCCGCAGCTTGCGGTGCTGCCCGCCAGCGATGGGGTGGTGCAACCCTACGCGGACAGCCCGCTGGACGAAGAGCCGGTGGCAGAAACGGTCTATCTGGATGTTCTGGCACAATCACAGCAGTACGTTTATTTTTATACGCCTTACCTTGCCATCGGCGAGGAGATGCTGGACGCGCTGCGCAACGCCGCCAAGCGCGGGGTGGATGTGCGGCTGGTGCTGCCGGGCATCCCGGACAAAAAGCTGGTGTTCCGGCTGAGCCGCTCGTACTATCTGCCCCTGCTGCGGGCGGGGGTGCGCATCTACGAGTATACCCCGGGCTTCCTCCACGCCAAGTGCTGCGTCAGCGATGACCGCGCGGCGGTGGTGGGCAGCATCAATATGGACTACCGCAGTATGTTTCTGCACTTCGAGTGCGGGGTGCTGCTGCTGCAAAACAGTCAGGTGCTGGCCTTGCGGGACGATGTGCGCCGCACCCTGCCCCAGTGCCGGGAGGTGCAGTGCGCGGACTGCCGCACCGGTCTGGCCGGTACGGTGCTGGACAGCGTGCTGCGGCTGTTAAGTCCTTTGATGTAACTGTCTGCTCATAAAATCCCGCGCGGCGGGGCACACTAGCTCCAAAGCCTGCATCTGCAATGCAGGCACGGAAAGGGAGCGTATGTGACGATATGAAACAGGCATCGCGATGGTTTTTGTGCTGCACGCTGGCGGCAGCACTGGCATTGACCGGCTGCGGCGGGGGAAGTTCCGGCAGCAGCTCCGGTACTATGAGCGGCAGTACCTCTGCGGGCAGCAGCGCGGCGCAAGGCGCAGCGTGGCGCACCGGGTTGGGGGTTCTGACCGAAGCGGCCGGCACAGACCGTGCGGGCAACATCCACACCGTAGCGGCTGCCGTGCTGTTGGATGCAGACGGCAAGCTGGCCGGGGTGACACTGGATGAGCTGGAGCTTTCAGTCAGCGCGGACGGCACCGGCAAGGTGACCACCCCCACCGACACCCGTACCAAGCGCCAGAAGGGGAAAGACTACCCGCTGGCAGAGGTGTCCGGCCTGAAAAAAGGCTGGGCAGAGCAGGCCGATGCCTTTGGCGATTGGCTTAAAGGCAAGACCCCGGACGAGGTGAAAAAGCTGAAAACGGATGCAGACGGCAAGCCTACCGATGCAGACCTTTTGTCCGGCTGCACCATTGCGGTGGACCGTTACCGGGATGCTGTCGTCCGCGCCTGCGAGAATGCACAGGTGCTGGGTGCTGCCCGGGGCGATACGGTCAAACTGGGCGTAGAGGTGGCAGAAATGCCGCAGGGGCTTACGGGCACAGACGACAAGGACGCACAGGTGCAGGCTAAGATCACGCTGGCGGTGGTGACCATGGACGAGAACGCCCGGGTGACCAGCGCTATCGGCGATATGACCGAGCCGGAGCTGACCGTCAGCGCGGATGGTACTGTGTCTGCCCCGCGGGAGCCGGTGTACACCAAAAACGAGCTGGGCGACCGTTACGGAATGCGCAGCGCAAGCGCGTTAGGCAAGGAATGGTACGAGCACAGCGCAGGCTGGTGCGGCTATCTGAAGGGCAAAAACGCCGTGGAGATCGGCAAGCTCTCCGCAGACGGCACGGATGCCGACCTGAAGGCGCTGTGCACCATCTCAGTTACCGACCTGCAAAAAGCGGCGCTGAAGGCCATGGCGGAGCAGTAATCATAAAAACAGGATGTCCCTCTGCACAAAAAGTGCGGGGGGATTTTTTATGGATACCCCCTCAGGCGCAAAGCCGGAAGGGGTATGTGCACACTTTCCCACAAAAAGCGGGCTTACAGGCGGGGCAAAGCAGTGCATTGTGCAAAAAATAAAGGTTTCCTCTTGCAAAACGGCGACAAACGCGCTATTCTATAACCACAGTTTACCACTTTAGCATGGTAAAACGGTGAATCAAGAGGGAAGCGGGACGCAGAACGTCCCCCATGGGAGGAAAAAGATATGAAGCTCAAGCGTATTGCAAGTGCATTTCTGGCCGGTGCTCTGGCACTGAGCCTTGCAGCCTGCGGCGGCAGTGCATCCACCTCTGCGGCGGCGTCTGCTTCCGGCAGCGCAGCCGGTTCGACTTCTTCCGCAGCGGGCAGCGATCTGGACTACATCAAGGGCAAGGGCAAAATGGTCATCGGCTACACCGTGTACGAGCCCATGAACTACACCGACGCCGACGGCAACTTTACCGGCTTTGATACCGAACTTGCCACTGCGGTGTGTGCAAAGCTGGGTGTGGAGCCGGAGTTTGTAGAGATCAACTGGGACACCAAGGTGGTGGAGCTGGACGCCAAGAGCATCGACTGCATCTGGAACGGCATGACCCTGACCGAGGATATCATGGCCAACACCGCCACCACCAAGGCCTACGCCAAGAACGCACAGGTCGTGGTGGTCAAGGAGAGCACCGCCTACACCTCCACCGCCGACCTTGCCGGTAAGACCGTGGTGGCTGAGGCGGGTTCTGCCGGTGAGGCTGCCATTCAGGGCGACGAGAACCTTGCCAAGGCAGACTACGTTTCCAAGAACGTGCAGACCGACTGCCTGATGGAAGTGGCTGCCGGTACGGCAGATGCCGCTGTGCTGGATCTGACCCTTGCCAACGCCATGATCGGGGAAGGCACCGACTATGCAAGCCTGAAGATCGTGGACGAGCTGAATGCCGAGGAGTACGGCGTGGCCTTCCGCAAGGGCAGTGATGCCGCCGCCGTAGTGGACGCCGCCTTTGACGCGTTGAAGGCTGACGGCACCATGCAGGCACTGGCCGAGAAGTACGAGCTGACGCTGGCCGACTGAGCCGGGCGTAAAACAAAACGATAGATGGGTGTGTTTGTGTGTCTGTGATCCTTGGGCGCCTTTCCGGCGCGTTTCTGCTCAACTGTGAGTTGTTTGCCCTTACGCTGCTGTTTGCGCTGCCGCTGGGGCTGGTCGTGGCCTTTGGCTCCATGAGCCGGTGCAGGCTGCTGTCCGGTGCGGTAAAGACCTTTGTCTGGGTCATCCGCGGTACGCCGCTGATGCTGCAGATCATCGTCATTTATCTGGGCCCCGGTCTGCTGGGCATGAATAACCCGTGGCCCTCCGGCTCCGGCGGACGCATGGTGGCGGCGGTGGTGGCCTTTGCCATCAACTACGCCTGCTATTTTTCCGAGATCTACCGCGGCGGCATCGAGGCGGTGCCTAAAGGGCAGACCGAGGCCGGGCAGGTGCTGGGCATGACCCGCACGCAGATCTTTTTTAAGGTCACCCTTTTGCAGGTGGTCAAGCGCATTCTGCCGCCTATGGGCAACGAGATCATCACCCTTGTCAAGGACACCTCGCTGGCGAACACCATCGCCAACAAGGAGATCATCATGATGGCCAAGGAGTACAGCGCAAAGGGCTTGATCTGGCCGCTGTTCTCCACGGCGCTGTTCTTCCTTGTGTTTGTAGGTGCGCTCACCCTGTTGTTCAACTGGGCTGAAAAGAAACTGGATTATTTCCGCTGCTGAGGAGGTTTTTAAGAATATGGCATTACTGGAGGCCTCCGGCATTGGCAAAAATTTCGGAGATACAAAGGTCTTAAAGGACATTTCTCTTACCTTAGAGCAGGGCGAGGCGCTGGCCATCATCGGCTCGTCCGGCTCCGGCAAGACCACCCTGCTGCGCTGCCTGAACTTTCTGGAGCGGCCGGACACCGGCTGCATCCGGGTGAACGGCGAGACCATGTGGGACGCCGCCGACCCCGCCACCCAGCGGGAGAGAGAGATCCGCAAAAAGCGACTGCACTTCGGGCTGGTGTTCCAGAACTTCAACCTCTTCCCGCAGTATACCGCCTTACAGAACGTGATGCTGGCAGGGGAGCTGCTGGCAAAGGAGCGTCCGGACTACCGCGCCAACAAAAAGGCGATGCACGCCCAGCTGGAACAGCAGGCGCGGGAACTGCTGGCGCAGATGGGGCTTTCGGAGCGGGCAGACCACTACCCGCACCAGCTTTCCGGCGGGCAGCAGCAGCGGGTAGCCATTGCCCGGGCGCTGGCGCTGCACCCGGACATCCTCTGCTTTGACGAGCCCACCAGCGCCCTTGACCCGGAACTGACCGGCGAGGTGCTGCGGGTGCTGCGGGAACTGGCCGACCGCAAGACCACCATGATCATCGTGACCCACGAGATGCACTTTGCCCGGGATGTGGCCGACCGCATCCTGTTTATGGACGGCGGTGTGGTGGTGGAAGAAGGCCCTGCAAAGCAGCTGATCGACCACCCGCGGGAACAGCGCACCAAACAGTTTTTGGCACACTACGCGGAATGAGCAAAATCACCAATTCTTTGGGCAAAAAAGTGGAAATGTTGATGCAAACCAAGTCTTGTAAAATCGGCGCTGCTCCGCTATAATACCACTCATGAATCCTTACAACGTCCTGCCGCTTTTCCGGCAGGGCGTTTTTCACGGCAAAAATGCGAACATCCATCTTTTTTGTGTGGGCAGGAGGTATATTTCCATGACCAAAGATATGACGCAGGGCAGCCCGCTGAAGCTGCTGCTTGCCTTTGCTGTGCCGCTGATGCTGGGCAGCCTGTTCCAGCAGTTCTACAATCTGGCCGATACCATCATCGTGGGCCGGTTCGTGGGCGTGGAAGCGCTGGCGGCGGTAGGCAGCGTGGGCGGCCTGAACTATCTGGTGCTGGGCTTTGTCAACGGCATTGCCTGCGGCTTTTCCATCCCCATCTCATGGACCTTCGGTGCCCACGACCACCACGAGATGCGCCGCTACACCGCCAATACCGTGTGGCTGTCCATCGCTTTTGCCACGGTGCTTACCATCGTTACGGTGGCAATGACCCATCTGGTGCTGGTGTGGACGAACACCCCGGCTGACATCATCGACCTTGCGGATATCTATATCCGCACCATTTTTGCAGGCATCCCCTTCACGCTGCTTTATAATGTGACCAGCGCCCTGATGCGTGCACTGGGCGACAGCAAGCGCCCGCTGTATTTCCTGCTGGTGGCCAGCGTGCTGAACATCGGGCTGGACCTTGCCTGCATCATCCTGTTCAACATGGGCGTGTTCGGCGCGGCTTTTGCCACCGTGTTCAGTCAGGCTGTGGCAGGCATCGGCAGCCTTATTTACATCATGCGCCACTACCCGGAACTGCGCTGGAATAAGGAAGAAGGGCGCATCAGCGCTCCGCACTGCGCAAAGCTTTGCGCCATGGGCCTCCCCATGGGTCTGCAGTGCAGTATTACTGCCATCGGCAGCGTGGTGCTGCAGGGCGCGGTGAACGGTCTGGGCAGCGATATCGTAGCCGCGCAGACCGCCGGCGGCAAGGCTGCGCAGTTCCTCTGCGTGCCGCTGGAGAGCATCGGCACCGCCATGACCACCTACACCAGCCAGAATATGGGCGCGAAGGATCTGGGCCGCGTGAACCGCGGCGTGAACACCGCACTGGGCATCGGCTGCGTGTACAGCGTGGCCTCCTTCCTCATCCTGCGCGTGCTGGACAAGCCCCTGATCGGCCTGTTCCTGGACGCAGGCGAGACCGCCATTATGGCCAATGCGCAGGACTTCATCTTCTGGAACAGTGTGTTCTACATCCCGCTGGCAGTGCTTATCATCTACCGCTACACCATTCAGGGCCTGGGGCACTCCGGCCTTGCCATGTTTGCCGGTGTGGCCGAGATGATCGCCCGCGCCATGGTGGGCTTCTGGTTCGTGCCGCTGTGGGGCTACTTTGCCGCCTGCATCGCAAGCCCGGTGGCATGGCTCTTTGCCTGCTTCTTCCTGATCCCGGCCTATTTTGTGGTGTTCCGTAAACTGCAAAAGGAAAAGCAGCAGGAAGCCGCCGCAAAGGTGCAGTAAGGGTTCATAAAAAATGCTTTTTCTTTTCGCCCTTTCATGCTATAATAAAAGTTAAATACGGCTTTTGCCGTAACAGGGCAGGGCAGGGGTGACCCCGCACTGCCGGGGCAATGCCCGCAATTGCGGCGGGCGGGAAAATACAAAAAGAGAGGCGAATCGAGATGTTGGATATGATCAAATGCAGCACCGGCGGTGCGTACTATGCGCGCGGAGAGTGGGTGCCCGCAGATGGCAATGCACCCGCAGCACTGGCAGCAAAGGGCTTTGATGCCGCTGCCGTTGCCGCGGCTAAGGCCGGTACCATGGCCTACAATATTATGCAGGCACACAACACCAGCGGCGATGCCGAGAACCTGAAGATCAAGTTTGATGCCATGGCAAGCCATGACATCACCTTTGTGGGCATTATCCAGACCGCCCGTGCTTCCGGGCTGGAAAAGTTCCCCATCCCTTATGTGCTTACCAACTGCCACAACAGCCTGTGCGCTGTGGGCGGCACCATCAATGAGGACGACCACCGCTTTGGCCTGTCCGCTGCCAAAAAGTACGGCGGTATCTTTGTGCCCCCGCACATGGCAGTCATCCACCAGTATATGCGTGAGCGCTTTGCCGGCTGCGGCAAAATGATCCTTGGCTCGGACTCCCACACCCGCTACGGCGCACTGGGCACCATGGCTATCGGCGAGGGCGGCGGCGAGCTGGCAAAGCAGCTGCTGGGCCGCACCTATGATGTTGCCCGCCCGGGTGTGGTGGCCATCTACCTGACCGGCAGTCTGCCGGCGGGCTGCGGCCCCCACGATGTAGCCATTGCCCTTGTGGGCAAGCTGTTCAAGAGCGGCTACGTCAAAAACAAGGTCATGGAGTTCGTGGGCCCTGGCATTGCCTCCCTGCGGCAGGATACCCGCAACGCCATTGATGCCATGACCACCGAGACTACCTGCCTGTCCTCCATCTGGGAGACCGATGAAGTCACCCAGCGTTTTCTGGCAGTGCATGGCCGTGCAGCAGACTATAAAAAGCTTGCACCGGCAGACCTTGCCTACTATGACGGCGTGGTGGAGGTGGATCTTTCTGCCATCCGTCCCATGATCGCCCTGCCCATGCACCCCTCCAACGCCTTTACCATTGAGGAGCTGAACGCAAACCTGGAGGACATCCTCCACGCCTGCGAACAGGATGTGCAGAAGCTGATCGGCCGCAAGGACGTGCAGCTGGACCTGTGTAGCAAGATCGAAAACGGTAAGCTGCGGGTGGATCAGGGCGTTATTGCAGGCTGCGCAGGCGGTCTGTACGACAGCATCTACGAGGCTGCTTCCATCCTCAAGGGTCATACCGGCGGCTGCGGCGACTACGCTCTGAGCGTTTACCCCGGCAGCCAGCCCATCATGATGGAACTGGTGCGCACCGGCGTCATTGGCGAGTTGATGGCCAGCGGCGCTACCATCCGCACCGCCTTCTGCGGCCCCTGCTTCGGCGCAGGCGATGTGCCCGCAAACGGCGCTCTGTCCATCCGTCACACCACCCGCAACTTCCCCAGCCGCGAGGGCTCCAAGCCCGGCAGCGGCCAGCTGTCCGGTGTGGCACTGATGGATGCTCGCAGCATTGCAGCCACCACCGCAAACGGCGGCATCCTGACCCCCGCCACCGACATTGACTATGATCCCACCGTGCCGGAGTACCAGTACGATGCTTCCAGCTACGACACCCGCGTGTATCAAGGCTTTGGCAAGGGCGATTACGATGCCCTGCTCAAGTTTGGCCCCAACATCAAGGACTGGCCGGAGATCGCACCGCTGGGCGACAACCTGCTGCTGAAGGTAGCTTCTTATATCACCGACCCTGTCACCACCACCGACGAACTGATCCCCTCCGGTGAGACCTCTTCTTACCGCTCTAACCCCCTGGGTCTGGCCGAGTTCACCCTCAGCCGCAAGGACCCGGAGTATGTGGGCCGCGCCAAGGCTGTGCAGGCCGAAGAGAACGCCCGCCGTGCCGGTGCAGGGGATGCTGCTCTGCTGGCAAAGGTGAACGCCGTGCCCGGCTGCGAGCAGCTGAACTGGAACGATATCCAGATTGCCTCTACCATCTTTGCGGTCAAGCCCGGCGATGGCTCTGCCCGTGAGCAGGCCGCCAGCTGCCAGCGTGTGCTGGGTGCCGGTGCCAATATCGTTACCGAGTACGCTACCAAGCGTTACCGCTCTAACCTCATCAACTGGGGTATGCTGCCCCTGCAGCTGGCAGGTGCCACCCCCTTTGGTCTGGGGGACTATGTGCTCATCCCCAATGTGCGGGAAGTACTCAAGGGCGACCTGCAGAACATCAAGGCCTACGTTCTGGGCGATACCGTCAAGGAGTTTGAGCTGTACATGGCTCCGCTCACCACCGACGAGCGCCAGATCCTGGCTGATGGCTGCCTGATCAATTTCTATAAGCACTAAGGAAGTAACCCGCTATGTCCTGTGACCTGCATATCCATTCCACCTGCTCAGACGGTGCTGTGCCCATCGAGCGGCTGGCGTCCATCGCTGCCCGCACCGGGCTGCACGCCATCGCCCTTTCGGACCACGATACCCTGCTCAGCGCCCAGTACGCCTATGCCCACACCGGGCAGGACGGGGTAGAGCTGATTCCCGCCGTGGAGCTGACCGGCTATGACTTTGATCGGCAGCATCGGGTGCACCTGCTGTGCTACTACCCGGACGTGGACTGCCCGGCGCTGCGGGAGCATTGCGCCATCATGAAGGAGCGCCGCAACGCCTGCGCTTTGCAGAGCGCAAAGGAGCTGGAGCAGCTGTACCCGCAGTTTACCACCGACCTTGCATGGGAGACCACAAAGGCCAGCGGGGTGCTGTTCAAAAGCGGGCTGATGCAGGCACTGGAACTGCTGGGTCTGACCGATGGCAGCATCTACGGCGAGACCTACCACAAGCTGTTCGGGTGGAACCCCCGGGGCATCGTGCTGCACTCGCCGGAGTATCTGCCGGTGCGGCAGGTGCTGGCTACCGCCAAGGCAAGCGGCGGCGCGGTGGTGTTTGCCCACCCCACGGTGTATAAAAGTATGCCCCTGCTGCGGGAGCTGGCAGCAGAGGGCGCAGTGGACGGCATTGAAGTGTACCATCCCAGCAACAGCCCGGAGGATAGCGCCGAGTGCCTTGCTCTGTGCAAGCAGTACGGCCTTGTGGCGACCGCAGGTACGGACTTCCATGGCCGCAACCACAAGCACCCGCACCCCATCGGCACCTGTACCGCACCGGACGAAGCCGCAGCGCAGCTGCGCGCCATCGCCGAAAAACGTAAAAGAGAGAGGACGTAAAGACTATGAGCAAGGAATTTTCCTTCCCGAACAAGGGTACCTGCTCCAAGCAGACCAACTTTGTGCTGAACGATGACCACACCATTGCTTCCATTGAGGTCGTCGGCGGCTGCAACGGCAACCTGAAGGGCATCTGCCAGCTGCTTACCGGCATGAAGGCAGAGGACACCATTGCCCGTCTGGACGGCACGCTGTGCGGCTTCCGCAGCACCAGCTGCCCGGACCAGATCGCCAAGAACCTGAAAAAGGCTCTGGAACAGATGAACTAAAATCCACCGGAGAGCCGCTGCACAGAACCTTGTGCGGCGGCTCTCTTTTTGCGCGGGGACGATTTTGAATGCCCGCCGCTATGCTCTGGGCATGAATAGCGGAAAATTATTTTAAATTAGTGCAATGCCGGGCAGCCTGCGGGCT
>ENA-OVGJ01000276-OVGJ01000276.1-human-gut-metagenome-genome-assembly--contig:-NODE-276-length-27224-cov-141.540138_pt1 | contig 27224 bp, 18 predicted proteins | sample MGYA00237772_ERZ505423 | MGnify/ENA primary metagenome ERZ505423 (study PRJEB26158, sample SAMN06016386) | human gut metagenome | biome: human gut; feature: ankylosing spondylitis patient; material...
AATTAACGTTAAAAAATACGCTCAAAGCTTGCTCAATTAGAGTAAAACAGGGCGTATTGTACATAGCTGGTTTACCCAGGGTGTTGCCCTGGGCTAGAGGCTTTTGCCCTTTCAGGGCGTATGGCGGTGATGAGGGGCTTTTTCCTTTGCTTCGACCTTGGCTTTAGCTTTTTCCTTTGCCTCGACCTTTGCTTCAGCCTTCTCCTTTGCCTTTTCCTTCTTTTCGAAATAATGGTCGGGTTCAAACTCTGCCATTTCGAAATCTATCTTCGGGAGCTTGCTATCCTCAGGCTTGAAAGGAACAGGGTTATCCAGTCTTTCTACCTTCACCGTTGCCACACCCTGCGAAATCATGTCGATTTCTTTCGCTGCTGCCCAGGAAAGGTCAATGATTCTTCCCCTTCCGAACGGACCACGGTCGATCACTTCAACGATTACACTCTTGTCATTTCTCAGATTCGTAACCTTCAGCATCGTGCCGAAGGGATAATAACGGTGTGCACACGTCAGACTGTCATGGTGGATTCTCTGTCCACTTGCCGACCTGGCACCCGTGGCACGTTTAGAGTAATAGGATGCCTTGCCACGCTGATGCTTCTGACCGCAGCATGGGATGCATAATAATGTACTCAGAAATGTACTCAATAATGCTATGATAAATAATCTTCTTTTCATAACTTCTCGATATTTTGCTTGCAAATATATAAAAAAATGATGAAAAATGCAAGAAAATCTCAGAAAATCAGTATCTTTGCACTATAATTCGCTACACATATGGAAAATAATGTACCCCAAGAGTGGAATAAGTTCTATTTGAAAGACGTATCATTTGTCAATCTCATGATGCGACGTATCTACAATGTCTTGATTGTAGCCAACCCTTACGATGCGTTCATGCTAGAAGATGATGGACGCATCGAGGAGAAGATATATAATGAGTATATGGAGCTGGGACTCCGTTATCCCCCAACCTTCACCCAGGTCTCAACCACCGAAGAGGCAGCCCAGGTGCTGCGCTCCACCGTCATCGACCTCGTCATCTGTATGCCGGGCAATGCCGACAACGATGCCTTCGATGTGGCGCGCGATATCAAGGGCAAGTTCCCGAGTATCCACTGCGTCGTACTCACCCCGTTCTCCCACGGCATCACCAAGCGGATGGAGAACGAAGACCTCAGCATCTTCGATTACGTATTCTGCTGGCTGGGCAATACCAACCTCATCCTCTCTATCATCAAGCTCATAGAGGATAAGATGAACCTAGAGCACGATATCCGGGAGGCAGGCGTGCAGATGATACTCCTGGTAGAAGACTCTGTGCGCTTCTACAGTTCCATCCTGCCCAACCTCTACAACTATATCCTCGAGCAGAGCAAGAATTTTTCCAAGGAAGCCCTCAACCGCCATGCTGCCACGATGCGAATGCGTGGCCGTCCGAAGGTGGTGCTCGCCCGTACCTACGAAGAGGCGCAGAAACTCTACGATAAGTATTCCAACAATACCCTGGGTGTCATCAGCGATGCCCGATTCCCGTTGAAGAGTGCCGCCAAGGCTTTCGGCAACGAGGTGGAGCAGGAGGCGAATCCCGAGCACGGCACCGATACCTTCGGACGTGAGAAATGTCCTGATGCCGGATTGCGTCTCTTCCGTTACATCCGCAAGACCGATCCGTTCGTGCCGCTCATCATCGAGAGTTCCGAGAGCGACAACCGTGCCAAGGCAGAAGCCGAGGGATTCCGCTTTGTAGATAAGAACTCCAAGAAGATGAGTGTGGATCTCCGTCGCCTGATGGAGGAGCACATGGGCTTCGGCGATTTCATCTTCCGCGATCCGAAAACCCACGAGGAAATCATGCGCATCCGCAGTCTGAAGGAGTTGCAGGATAACATCTTCAACATCCCCAACGATTCGATGCTCTATCATATCAGCCGCAACCACATGAGTCGCTGGCTCTGTGCCCGTGCCATCTTCCCGGTTTCCGCCTTCCTGAAGCACGTCACCTGGGAGAAGCTGCAGGATGTGGATGCCCACCGGCAGATCATCTTCGATGCCATCGTGCAGTACCGTCACATGAAGAACCTGGGCGTGGTTGCCGTGTTCGACCGTATGAAGTTTGATAAGTATGCCCATTTTGCCCGCATCGGCGAGGGATCGCTGGGCGGAAAGGGCAGGGGACTTGCCTTCCTCGACAACATCATCAAGCGCCATCCTGAGTTCAACCAGTATGAGAATGCCACCGTGCAGATTCCGAAGACCGTGGTGCTCTGTACCGATATCTTCGACGAGTTCATGATGAGCAACAATCTCTATCCGATAGCTTTGAGCGATGCCAGCGATGATGAAATCCTGAAGCACTTCCTCCATGCGCAGCTGCCCGATTCGCTGATAGCCGACTTCTTCACCTTCTTCGAGGCAACGAAGAGTCCTATCGCCATCCGTTCCAGTTCGCTGCTCGAGGATGCCCACTATCAGCCTTTCGCCGGCATCTATTCCACCTATATGATACCTTATCTCGAGGATAAGTATCAGATGCTCCAGATGCTCGCCTGCGCCATCAAGGGCGTGTATGCCTCGGTGTTCTATCGCGATTCCAAGGCATACATGACCGCCACCCGCAACGTCATCGACCAGGAGAAGATGGCGGTAATCCTGCAGGAGGTGGTGGGCAAGGACTACGGCACCCGCTATTATCCTACGATGAGTGGCGTGCTCCGTTCGCTCAACTATTATCCTATCGGCGATGAGGAGGCAGAGGAGGGCATAGCCAGTCTTGCCCTCGGTTTGGGTAAGTATATCGTGGATGGCGGTCAGACCCTCCGCGTCTGTCCGTATCATCCGCATCAGGTGCTGCAGACTTCCGAGACGGAGATGGCGCTGCGCGATACCCAGACCCAGTTTTATGCTCTCGACATGAAGCACGTGGGCGATGACTTCAAGGTGGATGACGGATTCAATATCCTCAAGCTCCGTGTGAAGGATGCGGTAGAAGACCAGAGTCTCAACTACATCGCCTCTACCTTCGACCCTTACGATCAGGTCATCAACGACGGTGTGTATGAAACCGGCCGCAAGCTCATCACCTTTGCCGGAGTGCTCCAGCACGATGTGGTGCCTCTGCCGGAACTCATGCAGATGTCGATGAAGTGCGGTTCCGAGGCGATGCGCCGACCGGTGGAGATTGAGTTTGCCTGCAATATCCATGCCGACAAGACCTGTGATTTCTATCTCCTCCAGATCCGTCCGATCGTGGATGCCAAGGAGATGCTCGACGAGGATGTCAGGGCGATACCGGATGCCGACTGTCTGCTCCGTTCCCACAACTCCCTGGGCCATGGCATCAGCGAGGATGTCACCGATGTGGTGTATGTGAAGTACGATGACCAATTCTCGGCGATGAACAATTTCTATGTAGCCGATGATATCGAGCGCATCAACCGCAAGTTCCTGGCAGATGGCAAGAATTATGTGCTGATAGGTCCGGGCCGCTGGGGATCGAGTGATCATTACCTGGGCGTACCGGTCAAGTGGCCGCATATCAGTGCCGCCCGCGTCATCGTAGAGGTGGCTTTGAAGAATTACAACATCGATCCGAGTCAGGGCACCCACTTCTTCCAGAACCTCACCTCTTTCGGCGTGGGCTATTTCACGGTAGATACCAATACCGAAGAGGGAGGCTTCGTAAACAAGGAGATATTGGATGCGATGCCAGCCGTAGAAGAGACGCAGTATGTGCGCCATGTACGCTTCGACCGTCCGCTCAGAATTCTGATGGATGGCAAGAAGCAGGAGGGAGCAGTCCTGCATCCGCAGGAATAGGCTCCCGGCACTGCCGGCATCAAGAATAAAAAAGTGTTCAGTAAAAAAGAAATAGAATAAAAAAATGTTGAACCAAGAAACAGAAAACCATTCAGTGAGCGACAAGAAATATCTTGTCCCGTTCATTCTCATCACGTCGCTCTTCTTCTTGTGGGGCTTCGCGCGTGCCATTCTCGATGTGCTCAACAAGCACTTCCAGAATGCCCTGCACATCAGTATCACCCAGTCAGCCATGATCCAGGTAACCACCTATCTGGGTTATTTCCTCATGGCTATACCGGCGGGCATCTTCATCAATAAGTATGGCTATCGCCGGGGCGTGGTGTTTGGCCTCCTGCTCTTCGGCCTGGGTGCCATCTTCTTTATTCCGGGGGCAGCGATAGGCAGCTTCTCTGCCTTCCTCTTCTGCCTCTTCGTCATCGGATGCGGACTGGTGTTCCTCGAAACAGCCGCCAATCCATACGTTACCGAACTGGGTGCCAGGGAGACCGCTACCAGCCGATTGAACCTCTCGCAGTCGTTCAATGGACTGGGCAGCATCTTTGCCACCTTCTGCATCGGTCAGTTCCTCTTCAATGATACGCAGCAGGGCGGCAATGTGGTCATACCTTATGCCATCCTGGGCGTTCTGGTGCTTGCCATCGCCGTGGTGTTCTCCCGTGTCGATCTTCCGGAAATCCAGCACCAGCAGACGACGGAAGACAAGGCGAAGGGCAGCAATATCGCCAAGCTCTTTGCCAACCACAGGATGTTCGTCTTCGGTCTCTTCGCCCTCCTGAGCTACGAGGTGGCCGAGATCTCCATCAATTCCTACTTCATCAATTTCGTCACCGGCATGCATTGGATGAGCGACCGCACCGCCTCTCTCGTCCTCACCCTTGCCCTGGCGTTCTTCATGGTAGGCAGATTCCTGGGCAGCTGGATCATGCGCCATATCCAGGCAACCACCATGCTCCTCATCTGTGCCGTGGGCAGCGTGGTCTGCGTCGGACTGGTGCTTTGCGATCTGGGCATCGTGTCGCTGGTAGCCCTGGTGGGCAACTATCTTTTCGAGGCAATCATGTTCCCTACCATTTTCAGCATCGCCCTCACGGGATTGGGCAATCTTACCAAGTCGGCATCCTCGCTCCTGATGATGACTCCGATAGGCGGATGCGGCTTCCTGCTGATGGGAATGATCGCCGATACCACCCATGTCACCCTGCCTTTCGTGGTACCGTTTATCGGTTTCCTCATCGTCTTGGCTTATGCCGTTCGGGAGTACAAATTGCAAAGTGCAATTAGCAAATAAGGGGTTTTAGGCGACTAAAAAGGGGGAATTAACTTTTTTAACTCGCTTGTAACACGAAAAAGTAAGCATATTTTTTGCTGTCTCAAAAGAAAAAGTTAAATTTGCACTCGGTTATGATGGGTGCGTCTAGAATCCATCTGATAAAAATGAATAGAATGTTTCATTAAACAATAAAATTAATAACAATTATGGCAGTAGATTACAAGAAAATCGGTCTTGTGAACACTAAGGAAATGTTCGCAAGAGCTATCAAGGGCGGTTGGGCCGTTCCTGCTTTCAACTTCAACAACTTGGAGCAGCTCCAGGCTATCATCCAGGCTTCTTCTACTTTGAAGTCACCAGTTATCCTTCAGGTTTCTAAGGGTGCTCGTAAGTATGCTAACCCTACATTGCTCCGCTACTTGGCTGAGGGTGCTGTAGAGTATGCTAAGGAGTTGGGTTGCAACCATCCTGAGATCGTTCTCCACCTCGATCACGGTGATAGCTTCGAGACATGTAAGAGCTGTGTAGATTTCGGCTTCTCTTCTGTAATGATCGACGGTTCTTCACTTCCATACGAGGAGAACGTTGCATTGACAAAGAAGGTTGTTGATTACGCTCATCAGTTCGGTGTAACTGTAGAGGGTGAGCTCGGTGTCCTCGCTGGTGTTGAGGATGACGTAGTTGCTGAGGAGTCTCACTATACAAAGCCTGAGGAGGTTGTTGATTTCGCTACACGTACAGGTGTTGATTCATTGGCTATCTCTATCGGTACTTCTCACGGTGCTTACAAGTTCAAGCCAGAGCAGTGCACACGTGACCCTAAGACTGGTCACCTCGTTCCTCCTCCATTGGCATTCGATGTTTTGGAGGCAGTAGAGAAGCAGCTTCCTGGTTTCCCTATCGTTCTCCACGGTTCTTCTTCAGTTCCTCAGGAGTATGTTGATATCATCAACAAGTACGGAGGCAAGTTGCCAGATGCAGTTGGTATCCCAGAGGAGCAGTTGACTAAGGCTTCTCAGAGCGCAGTTTGCAAGATCAATATCGACTCTGACTCTCGTCTTGCTTTCACAGCTGGTGTTCGTGAGACATTTGCTCTTCACCCAGAGTACTTCGACCCACGTCAGTACTGCGGTAAGGCTCGTGAGTACATGGTTGACCTCTATAGCCACAAGATCAAGGATGTTCTTCATTCTGACAACAAGTTGGCTAACCTCGACTAATCTTCGAGATTTATCAACCCAAAATAATAGCGGGAATCCTTCGGGATTCCCGCTTTTTTAATGCCCTTTTCTTTCATCTTTCTTTCGCTTTTCTTACATTTTGTTATGTAACAGAATCGTTGTGTGCGTAAACGTTGTATTTCTTTACATAATTTAACCTAAAATATTTGGAGCGTATTACTTTTTTCTCTAAATTTGCACCCGAACAAATGTAAGAACTACATTTTGAGATTCTTGTATATCATTTGTATATTGTAAAAGATGATTTAGGCCGAAAGGTTATTTGGAAGTCTTCCAGAGTGTTGCAACCCCGCAGATGCTTGTAAGAGGAGACCAGGTTTAAATGATTGAATAACAATTAGTAAATGATAAAATATGAAAAAGTTTTTTGGAATGGTCATCACTTGTATGATGGCATTGGGTTTAGTAAGCTGCAGTGCGGCTGACGATGATTTGACGGGCGATACAACAACACGTGTCAACACCGTTACAACAAAGTCAAACTTCTCACTGCTCAGTTATTCACAGACAACCGGTGCTGAGGTAAATGAAACCTCTAACATCAATGGTGAGAACAACGAGAAGCTGGTATGCAAGGTTCTTTCTGGTGGTCAGTTGCAGTTGACTCACAAGAATGTAATCTTCGATGAGGGCACAAATATCAAGTTTGACTCTCAGTTAGTTGGCAACAAGATTATCATCACCGAGACAGGCGATTACGGCAAGTCTGGTAAGTATGGTTATTTCACACTTGTTGCGAAGGTTGGAATAGTTAAGGATGGTGACTATGTGATCGTAGTTAAGAGAAACGACCACACTCGCGAGGAGTTCAATATGCATTACGACTCTTCAAAGGCGAAATAAGGTAGAATATATGATTAATACAATACCTTACGATTATGATTCAATATAAATAGGTAGAATAGAAAATATAATATAGAAAGTGAATTTAAAGTGTGATTAAAGAATGTAATTGAATAATAGTAAATGTAAATGATAATAAGCGTCGCTTAGACGACCAGTCTAGTTTTTTTTATTAATTGTTATTGATTACGCTGATGAGCAGTTCCGGCGTACAGTCCTTTAAAACCACGATGTTGCCTTTGTCTAATAAGTAAATCGTAGGCATCGCCTTGATGCTGTAAGTAGCACTTATCTGATCGTCCGCAATGATTCTGAGCATTCTGTATTCAGCAGGAATGGTCTGTTTTTTCAGCCACGCCGTAACCTTGTGGCAATTCTCGCATTCCGGATCATAGAAGTAGAGTATCACCTTTTCGTTCTGATAGTCAGTCAACTGATGCATTTTTCCATCTTCCAGCTTGAAGGAGAGGTTGGTAGCCTTGGTGCCTGGCAGGTTTTTCCGTGCCGCCTTCCACTTGAAGTCGATGCGTTCCTTTTCCGCTTCATCGAAGTAAGGCGACTTCTTCATTTCCGCCAGGAAGAAGCTATATACCCTGTCGTTTCTCATCGGCGACTGTGGGTCGTCGAAATAATGCTCTATCAGGCTCTCGAATTTCTCCTTGGCAGGCTTCTGTGCGTAAGCCTTGGCGGTGAAGGCGCTGATGCCTTTCTGGGCGATCTCGTCGTTGAAACGGGCGAGGATATCGATGAAGTTGACGAATCCCTGTTCTGTAATCTCCTCGTTTTTCAGTTGGGTAGTATCAGCAAACTGATAGTTGTCCCAGTAGTGCTCGCTGAGGTAGGTAGCGCGCTGTTCTACGCTGCGTAGCGTATCAGGCAGCGCAGGGTAGGGGAATGCATTCTGTGCCTGAGTATTCAGGCAGCATAACATAAGCATGCATGCGATAAGATAAGAGATATGTCTTGCTTTCATCATTTTATCATTTTATTATTTGTAGAATCTGTTATTCTTCTCCGGTAATTATATCTCCTCGCAAGCCACCATTTCCGCTCCGCGGTAGATGACCACCAGCTTGTGGAGCTTTGTGGTCTTTACCGCCTCTCTGACCATATCACTTTCCGCATAGCGGGAGATTTGAGCTGAAGCCTCCTCGAAGAGCTTTTTCACTTGCTCATCGGTGGTTTGGCTCTTGCAATATTTCAACTCGATGATATATGAATCCACCATGTCCTTGTAGATGTCACAGAGTGGAGAGAGGAAGATGTCGGCATAGCCGCCGTCATTGTCCAGCTCAGAGATAGGGCGATAGAACTTGTTCTGGCTCGTCATCGCCAAGGTGAAGCCATGCACGAAAGCCTCTCCCTTCTGCTTGTCTCGCTGTGAGGAGTACTTCTTCAGGCAGTCGGCGATATATTCAAAGTATGGCTTGAATTGTCCATCGTATGCCAGTTTGCTCTCCAGTTTACCCTTGCTATATCTATCATATACCAAGTCATTCTCCTTGTAGGTGTCGAGCAGGTAGGTGTACATCTGGTCACGCACCACCTCATTCGGGATGATGAACTTGGTCTCACCCTTGTATGTTCCGTCTATCGTTACCATACCGAAATAGAACAGCAGGCTGAGGAAGTTGTCTGGGTCGTTGATTCGCTCGGCAGGGAAGTTTTCGTTGAGCGTGCCTATCACGAATCCCTGGGTCACCAACTGCTGGATGATGCTGGCATCGTGGGCGAATTCCTTGTCGTGTCGGATGAGCATGCGCATCTTGTCATAGTCGATGCGGATGTTTGTCTCCACCATCTTCTTAGGGATTTGGTATTCGCTTCGGATGTAATTATCTACGAAGTTGAGCACCATTACCGAGTTGTACATAGTGGTCTCACCATATCTCTCCTCGGCAAAGCAATAGTTGTCGTACCAAGGCTTCATCACCTTGATCAGCTCATCGGTGGTGTGATTGAACGGCAGGACGCTGCCGTAATAATCCAGCATCTCTCTCACTTCTTTCTCGGTAAATCCCGTCATCTCATTGAAGTCAGGTGAGAGCGAGTAGTTGGTTCCGATGTTGAATCCGCTGGTCAGGTCATCCATGGTCACAGGGCTTACTCCCGTGACGAACACTCTGCCCAGGGTATTGCCAGCCGCACCCTTGATGGTGTTGAAGAACTGGCGCAAGTATCCCTCACCGTGGGTCTGGTTTCGATACCTCATAAGATGCTCCTCATGGGCGAGAATCATGTTGGTGAAGTTGTCGTACTCATCGATGAAGAGATAAATCTTCTTTCCCACCTCCTGGCACTTCTGGCAAAGAAATCTCAACTTGGATACAGCATCAGGCTCCTGTTGCAATCCTTCCTTGGTACCAGCAGGAAGAATATGTGCATAGATGTCGCAGAAGAAATTGAATACAAGGCGACAATGGTTGTCCAGTCCATCCTTATAATCATCCAATCCTGCTGCCACCTCGGCAAAATTGAGGTGGATGATGAGATATGTACTATGCTCTGGTGTAGGATTCTGCCCGATGTATAGCTTGCCAAAGATTTCCTCAAACTTGTCTTTCTTGTTGATGTCATAGTAATTCTCAAGCATGGAGAGGGTAAGTGTCTTGCCGAAACGGCGAGGGCGAATGAAGAAGAAATACTTGTTGGATTCTTCTATCTGCTCGATGAAAGGAGTCTTGTCAACATAGTAGCAATCCTCTTTTATGACATCCTCAAAATTCTGCATGCCGTATGGTATGCGCTTGCGATAAATGCGCTTTGGTCTTACTATCATAACTCAGTTTGATTATTCGTTTTTGAATCTGATGGCAAAGATAATACTTTATCTCCTAATCTCCAAAACTTTTCCCGAAAAACTTTGCCCGTACAGCTTCAAAAACACTCTTCACTCTTCACAGGAATGGCATGAATGTCTGTAGCTAAGGAATTTGCACGGGTGAAGAGTTGCGCGCCACTCTTCACCACTCTTCACCACTCTTCACCCGGAAAATCTGTGAAAATCTGTGAATTGAAAATCGGCGGCCGAAGGGAAAGCCAAATCTGTGGGACATAAAATGTGGTTTCGGCCCCAGACCGAACAGGTCGATCATCCGTTTAAAATCCGTGCGTAATCCGTGGAGCCAGAATGTTCTGTTAACTCAGCGTAATCCGATGAATAAAATATCCAGGTGAAGAGTGGTGAAGAGTGGTGAAGAGTGGTGCGTCACTCTTCACCTCTCGCAACCCCAGTGTTTATCGGGGTTTCAGCCGATTTGGTGAAGAGTGAAGAGTAAAAAGAAGAGTGGTGCTTTTATAAAAAAGCTCCCGACGTATCGTTTTGTGCCTGGCAATGGCAGATTATTGCCCTGGTAAAGGGCAATGTTGTGCCATAGTGAGGCAATAAGCGCTACAAGCCAGCTTTGCGTCTTGTAAGTACTATCATTGTTGCTTGTTAGTACTATCGCTGTTGCTTGTAAGTACTATCATTGTAGCATCGTTTTTACGTTAATAGTCTTCGGAGTAACCTTTGCTTGTTGCCGGAAGAATTAATGGTATAAGCCGGAGATGCCTATGTCTTCAGCCGCACAACAGCTGTTGTGCGCTTGCATAACAGCTGATATGCGCTCGCCCAACACCTGTTGTGCAAGCGGATATCAGCTGGTGGGCGATATTTTTTATATAATCTCCCTATCCTCCGTCAGGCGTTTCGACGGATTTGCAATCCGTCGTTAAAAAATGGCCTAACCTATTTATGTTCTGCGGATTTGTAATCCGCAGCAGGGAGATTGTAATATGTTGTGGATTAGGGGATTACAAATCCCCTGGTTTGATAGGTCGAACCTTTTTTTACGACGGATTTCAAATCCGTCGGGACGCCTGGCGGGGTATGGGACGCCTGGCGGGGTATGGACGCCTAGCGGGGTGTGGGACGGCTAGCGGTGTGTGTTGGACGCATAGCGAGGGTGTGGGATGTCTGGCGGGGGGTGATGAACGACATATCCGGTGAGGCGGAATAGATTTATAATCCAATAGTGGTAAATTCTATGGTTTTTCAAATTTTTGCATTTTTTTCTTGGAGTTTTCAGAGAAAAATCGTAAATTTGCCATCAGATATCAATTATCTCAATATTTTGCCATGGGTAAATATATAAACCCCTTCACCGATTGGGGATTCAAACGCCTCTTCGGACAAGAATTCAGCAAGGATTTGCTGATTAGTTTCTTGAACGACCTGTTGGTTGACGAAATGCATATCAGGGATGTCACCTTCAAGGATAAAGAGCAACTGGCAGATTCAAAAGATTTGCGTGGCTGCATCTTTGATATTTATTGTGAAACCGATGATGGAAATCATTTCATTGTCGAGATGCAGAACAGATGGGTGCCGTTTTTTGTCAATCGCTCCATCTATTATGCCAGCAAGGCTATTGTCGGGCAGCGGAAAAAGACAATCGAGCAGAAACCTGCTCTTTATCAGTTAATGCCCGTCTATGTCGTCTGCCTCATGAATTTCATGCCAAAGGACAATGCAGTGTCGAAATTCAGAACCGATGTAGCCTTGTATGAAAAAGGAAGTCAAGATGTCTTTTCCGACAATCTTCACTTCATCTACTTGTCTCTTCCTTTCTTTGACAAGAAGGCTGAAGAATGTGAAAGTGATTTTGACAAATGGATTTATGTATTAAAGCATATGGAAGCATTAGAGAGAATGCCGTTTACGGCACAGAAGAAGATTTTCAAGCGTCTTGCTGAACTGGCAGATTCCCGCTGCCTGAGTCAGGAAGAGCAAGAGAAATATGATGAAAGCTTAAAGGCCGCCGATGATTACTATGGTGTCTTAATGAGCTATTACATGAATGGTATTGATGAAGGTGAAGCTAAGGGTTTTGCCAAAGGTGAAGCTAAGGGTTTTGCCAAAGGTGAAGCTAAGGGTTTTGCCAAAGGTGAAGCAAGAGGTAGTTATCACAAAAGTCTTGATATAGCGAAGAAAATGCTATTAAAGGGTATGGATGATGACTCTATCATGGAACTGACAGGCTTAACCCATGAGCAATTGCATCAATTGAAATCATAAAATTATCAGATACAAGTTCTCCCCATAAGCCAGGCGATAGATGCCTGAACTTATAGGGAAACTGCAAGCCACTTTCAAAAGCACTCTTCACCCTTCACCGGAGTGGCGTAAGTATTTGTGTATGAGCTGATTTGGTAGGGTGAAGAGTGCGCTCGGCTCTTCACCACTCTTCACCCCAGATTTTTCGCTAGCTGTTTATAGATTGAGGGGGGATTGCAAATCCGCTGGGACGCCTCACGGAAGACAGACGCCTGACGGAATCCGTGCGTAATCCGTGGAGCAAGAATGCTCTGTTAACTCAGCGTAATCCGATGAAAAAATATCCAGGTGAAGAGTGGGTGAAGAGTGGTGAAGAGTGGTGCGCCACTCTTCACCACTCGGAACCCCTGTGTTTATCGGGGATTCAGGCGATTTGGTGAAGAGTGAAGAGTAAAAAAGAGAGTGGGGATTTTCTCTCCCGACGTATCGTTTTGTGCCTGGCGATGGCACGATATTGCCCTGGTAAAGGGCAATATAATGCCGTAGTGAGGCAATAAGCGATGGAAGCGTCTTTACCACCCGTCAGTACTATCATGACGACCTCTCAGTGACGTCTTGACTCCTTGTCAGGAATATCCTGACAAAACGAAGGGCTGGACTTTCTCTCGAAAACCCAACCCTTCTTTGTAAAACAGCTGTTTTAAAACTATATTTATATATAAGTAAAAGATGTTATTGTATTTATCACTTATCTTGTGTTTATTTCAGTACACGTACCAGGCGTAATGGCATTGCCTTGTAGCGGCCGGTGTTATTTCCATTACTACCACTCACGAAGCGTATGTTGGAAATACCCCGCTTTTCGTTGTACACGTCGAAATAGTTATACCAGTAACCAAACTCAGGACTATCTTCACCGAAGCCTTGGGTTCCTGAAAGAAGTGACTTGGTCCAAAAGACCACGTGCATTGGATATTTATGGCTTTCACCTTCCAGATATCCTCCGTATGGCAGATAGATGGTTTTCAACTCAGAGCTTGTTGTATTCATAAATGTACAATAGTACGATTCTCCAAGAGCAGTATGGCGTACCTCTGTTTTAAGCGTATCATTCGCAATCAAGTCCTCAAACACCGATTTCTCAGGTATTTCAAAGCCTTTAGGGGATAGAGTTAAGGAAAGATTCCCCTGCTTGACATCTGATGTATTCTTGTTCTCTGAAATCTTGAAGTATCCACCGATAGCACCTTTATGGTCTTTAAGTTCGTTGACGTCTGGTACATAAGGACTATTGTCGGTAGCACCCAGGTTTCGGTCGAGCATAATGTAGGTATGGGCTTTTCCCTTTACCTTCACTACACCATAATAGAACCAGCCTTTCACCTTTAGGTCTTCATCACCACCCTCTGCCAATTCGTATTTGTTTGCCATTTCATCTGTTATCTTGTGAAAGATACCCGTATGATAAACATAGTAGGTGATTTTGATACCCTCTTTATTTGTTATCGTAAAACTGCCTTGCCAGAGATCATAATTATCGTCTCGATCATCCGTCAATGTAACTTTCCAGAAATTTCCATCTTTTTCAACTTTAAAATGGTCATCGGTATCAGTTAGCTTATCATCTTCTAGGTAGGGAATCTTATAACTATAGGTGTTTTTACCTACTGCGAAGTGAAAACCATTGTTTCTTACATTGCCTAGCATTTGCTCCGGTCTGATACCTTGCATTTCTTTATCCAACCACTCAAAGTAGTTTTCTGTGTTAATAATGTCATCGATAAACATCTTAACTTTACGCTTTGGATCGTTTCTTCTAAAATCGAAGCCCGCCTGGGTTATCTTCACATCCAGTTTGAGGTCACCTGATGTTATCGTAACCGTTCCCGTTCTTGGGTCTTCCGACTTATCGTTTTTATCCAATGTAAACGTCAGAACATATTTCATGCCAGGTGATGATTTACTTCCTGATTCCGGAAGTGTCGTTTCTTTTACATCTTTATCCTTGTCAAACGTAATCCAGCTATTTGCAGGAGGATTGATGCTTACTCCGTAGAGTTTGCCGTCAGCACTTGTTGCAGAAGAGAGCGTAGTAACCAAAGTGATGGTTGCTTTAATTGGTTCAGTTGCTTCAGCTGCTGTTGCTTTTACGGATAGGTCGTCACTGACGCCAAGTTCATAATCCTTGCAGGCGATCATCCTGGTGATGGCAGGATTGTCATCTTTGATTTCTGCCTCTATTCTGTTTTCTGGTTGAGCCTTGATGGCTTCGTCCAAAGTCTTAAAACCATAATCATTCACCTTGGTTACGGTGATGGTATAGTTATGGTTTCGCAAGAGGGCAAACTGAGAGCTCTTGTCTTTATTATAAAGACCAACTTTATAGTAACCTTCTACAGCCTTCTTGGTAGTAGCATCAACATATTCAGCCTTGATGATAATGTTTGCTTGACCAATAGATGTTTCGTTTACAACAACTACTCTGCTAGAACCACTGCCAATATTTTCACTACAGAATTCTGTTGTTGTTGCCAGCCCATTATCTGTTGGCTCTGTATAGTCTTTTGGAGCAATAGCAGTTTTCTTCGCTGTATTATTGATGATAAGTCCTGCGCTTTCTTCAGGAAAGATACCCTTAATGCCTTCAGCAACTTTGAGGGTAATCTTGGCATTAGAGCGCAGAAGAGAAATCTTGGCAGTCTCAGGAGTTAGCAAATCGGTAACCTTGATGCTACCCCAACAAACTGGCTCAGTAAGGCTTGGAATGCGCTCTGCTGCTTTACTGATTTCCTGTAAGTCGCTTGCTTCTTCATTTGTAACATCGGCATTGGCAACTACTTGTATGTAGCTTGCTTCTTTCGGAGTGTTTGCTTTGATGCTATAGCTGCCATTGCTTTGCTTGTTGGCGTCTGTTAATTGATTGGTACAATCTTCTTTGCTCAGATACTTGCTGCTACTGTCGTAATAAAGCAAAGTGAGCTTGCTGATAGATTCTGTTTCCGTAGCATCAGCTCTCGTGCCCAGTTGCTTTTCAGAAAAATTGGGCAAATCAATGTTCAAGACAAGTCCCTCGGCAGGGATTTCATCCCCGCCGAGTCCGATAGCCTCCATCGTATCCTTGCAAGAAACAAGGCTTAGGAGCAATCCTATCCATATCATTAAATGCTTTATCTTCTTCATTTTTTTCAATATTATTTATTCTTTTACGCCATCAGGCTTACCTTGATACCATTTTCCATTTTGGTAATAGCCGGTATCGTCCGTGAAACTATTGCCATTGAAGAGCGTAAGCACATCACCATCTTGTTGTTTGATTTTGATATCTTTATTATGCTCTCCTTTGATGGCTTTCAGCGTGATGACTGTTTTCCACCAATTACCCTTTTTTTCGCGTTTCCAAGAGTTACCGTGGTCTACATTTGCATCTGAATTTTCATCATGAATCTTGAATTGATCAGTTTTACTATTTCCAGCAATACCATATTCTCTATACCAGCCCATTGTTTTCTTTTCCGTGTATATGGTTATATTCAAGTCCTCAATTTCAGGCATGTCATCAAATATATGGTATTCAGGATCTGAAGTTGGATCATAGACTATCCAGCCTTCGCGATCTTCATAATCGAAAAGAGGAATACCTGGTGCTCGATGGTGAGGACAACGATGTAAAGTATAACCCAAATCAAGATCTTGATTGTTGTTGAACATAATCAACGTCTCACCTGGCTTTATGAATCTATTTTCAGTAGTTCCTTTTTTCACTACTGGTTCCATATTTACCTTAAAGTCTTTATAATACCAGCCCTTGTTGGTATTGTCGGCTTTCATAGCTTCACCAGGCCATTCATCTTTGCTAGCATCACCCTTAGTATATATCCATCTTTTTTGTGTCAAAGTACTGGTTCCTTCTGATGTTTCACCAATCTGGGTATACATATAGATGTGATGGTTGTCTTCTTTTGCAGTATTCTTACCTCCATCATTATCCCAACCGTCGTACCAGTTGTTGTCGCCACCTTCTGGCATTATAGCCGTAAAACGATCAGTATTTTTACCTCCAGTATATTTACTGCGGTCATTAATCGCTCTGAAACAGATACGATAGTCACCGATAGGAGGACTAACTGTTACACGAACAGCCTGAGACTTAGAGCGGTCTTTTGACATTACCGTGAATTCATGAATGGTGGTTGTTACAGGATCTGTCGTAGCTGTAACCATGAATGTTCCTGTAGCGGCATTCGATGAATCTAAACTCATATTGATGGTAGAGTTACCTTTTGTATTTGTAGTTCTATGCAGCACAATTCCCCCGAGATTAGTATCCCATTTCACCGTTCTGATATTCTGAGATTTATCATCTTTATTATAATAGATGACCAGTTCTTTTGTAACATCCAGATAAGGTGTAACATCGTAATCTACACCAATGTATTTCTTGAGATTGTTTGCCTTGATCCAAAACTTTGCAGTGCCTTTTAGCTGATCTTTTGCATAATCTTTGATTGGGATATTTGGATTCACGCGAAACTCGATACTGTCATTGCCATTAGCGTCTTTACCACGTTTGGTGCCAATGATGATGTCATTTGAGTTTATTTTAGTATCGCATCCAAACCCTACTGTGCCTGCATTCGAATTATATGTGATATAATCATTTTTCATTGAAGTTACATTAGCCTTCGTCTTGCTTACCCACAAAGTAGTATGGTTGAAGTCAGCATCTATTTTTACGGACTCCCATGGCTTGATGCTTACATTACAGTCGAGAGTCATGTTTCCCAGACTCTTGATCTTGCCGGTAATCTCATAGTAGGTACCACGAGGGAATGTTGGAACTTCTGAATTACTGGTTTCATCCTTCTTATGCCCCAAATCGATGCGATAATCGTTGTCGATAGAATTAGCCACCTTGCCTTTGATGGTTAGGTAGCTGCGGTCGGCTGCAGACGAAATGTAACGCTCTGGGAGATAATACGTACTCTGGAAGAGCCACTTGCCAGAAGCATCTACAAGATTACTAGTTGCGTCTCCTTTACCTACAATATCATTCTTATTGTTTGTTTCTGCTTCTAAAGTATGGTCTTCCCAGTCTGTATAATATACAGCTGGAGCATCAGAAGCCTTAGAATCATATAGATTACTTGAAATACCTGACTTATATTCGCCATCAGCCAAGGATTCTTTTACGAATTTACCGCCCCAATAGAGATTGGTAAATGGAGAGAGCTTATTGGCAACGATGTTATCGATATAAATCGACTTGCCACCGAAGTTGGCATTTACATCTGCCTGGGTTGGATCGAAAATGAGATTCAACTTTACCTTGACGCAGGTAAACTTCATATTGGCAATCACCTCTGTATATTTATTGCCTGTTGGAGTAATCTTGGTTTCTTTCTCAGGCTCATAAATCATCGGGATATTCGTGCAAACAGGCATACCTGGCTTTGTTCCACCACCATAATGCAGCACGATATTTTTGAGCTTTTCTTCCGAATCAATATCCGGGTCTTTCAATACATCACTCATATTGGCAACTACATAGATATGGTAAGTTCCTGGCTGAATATTCAGCTGATAGCTAGCTACATTTTCTTTCAGCATCATGCTTGCCAGTGGGGCAGGGAGCGTCTCTACCAGGAGCTTGCCTTCATTTCCTGTAGGGAAAGCATAGAGGGTCAGGTCGTTGATCTGGCATTCATCTACCGTAGCATTATAGGTAGGAAGGCCGGAAGCATCGTCGGTACGGGTGCCGTTCGCACTGAGCACGGTTGGTACCAGCACGTGCAGGTTGCTTGACGAGTTGGGGGTATATCCGTTACCCTCCAACTCGTCGGTACAACTAACTGCAAATAAACTAGTCAACAACCAAACTATGAAACCTATATAGATATGAAATCTTCTCATGATAACTTTATCTTTTACTTATTCCATCTCGATGCTTCCATCTCGATGAATGATTTACGATTATAAGTCGGCACGCTGTATGCGCTTGCTCCAGTCGAGGATGGAGATGCCGAGTTGCATATACTGCCACTGGTCGCCTTTGAGGAAGAAGTCGAGCTTGTAGTCGTATTCTCTATCCAGGAACTCCTGTGCCGAATAGTTCATGTTCTCGAAGGCTCCTCTGCCTTGGGCGAGACAATCGGCTAGGTTGATGCGAACCACCTCCTCGCCCGTCTTCTTGTTCCAGATGCTCAGTATCGCATTCTTTTCGTTCTCGGTTACGGGATGCAACACGAGGCGGGAGAACATCAGGGCGGCGTGAGCGGTACGCTCCTGTACGGTACCCTCCGGAGTGGTGAACTCGGTGGTCCAGGTCTTGTATGGGGTGTATGTCAACTCCTCGTCTGGGAGGAGAGAATTGTCGTAGTTGATGTAGCCGTTGGCATCGGTTATCTGATAACTGAAGTCGTCGGCATTGATGTTGGTAGGCTCGTTGAGCTGGTGCAGTCGGACGGTGAGCTGCTTGGTATCTCTGACGAGGCTGATGGTATGTTTTGTTACCTGTAAGTCTTTTACTTCTACGAGATGGTCGCTGAGTCCCTGCCAGAGTGTGTCGAGTGGGAGAGATCGATTCTCTACGACAGCTGGATTATCCTCCGGGTCGTTGCCGTCATGGCTTTGGGCATTCTGACGATTCGGACTGGTGCGGTCGAGCCTTACGTTCAAATCCTTGATGTCGCTGCCTACCTGGGGAATGGCGATTTGGAATTTGGCTCCATTATGCGTACGGGTTTCTTCGTATTTCTTCTGGAAGGCGATGGTGGCGAAGCGATATTTGCCCGGTTCCAGATTCAGGCGCATGGTATAGTTATGGTCTTTCAGCGGCTGCGATGTTGCACTGTTGTAGGCATCTTGGCGAGTGATGAATTTACCCTGCTGATCATATACGAACACGCTAACTCCGCCTACATGATCATTGAACATGTCGGCACGTTGCACGTTGTAGTCGTACTTGAACTGCAGGTCAACTCCCATATCGCAAGAGGGCAGGTCATCGTGCATCAAGTCGTTGCAGCTGCAGAGCATGCTGCCGAGAGCGACGATGCTGCTGATGGCAGTCAATCGGCTGATTGCTGCCAAGCTGTCTAATCCCCATTCCATGCGTATATTCTTGATCCAACTATGTAACTTATTGTTTGCCATGATGCTTTTTGGTTATTATCAATATAATGTTTCAGAATATCGGGTTGTGTTTCTAGCTTCCACTATGGTGAAGCAGAAAACACAACTCGTATGTTTTAACGAAGGCGGGAGCCTAAGCTCCGCCTTTCGTAGTTATACTCGATTACAAATCTACGCTCTGTGAACGCTTAGCCCAGTCGAGGATCTTCACGCTGACGTTGATGTACTTGGTATCCTCATCGTCTAGGGTCTCAGGCTTAACCTCTGGTACGTCTGGATAACCAGGACCGCTGATTTTTTCGATTGTGAGGTCGTACCAGTTGTTGCGAAGCACACCGTAACGGCCGAGCCAACTATCATTATTTTCATCATATGTTTTATTGCCTTCTTTCCAAGGAGTCAAGTCGTCACCGAAGTGCTTGATACGAGCAATATAATAGCTTTCACCATTCTTGTAGGTCTTGATTCCGAGACCTTTAGACTTATCAAGACCGAGTTTGGTGTTGAGCTTGGCTACTAAATCTGCATCAACTTTTATTTCTGTTTCTCCTTCCTTAATTGATACATTTGATTCTGTAAATACATGTGTACCGGCAGTCAATAAATCACCCTGAAGTACTACTGTTAGTTCGGCAGTTGGTTTATTAAGAGCTTCTTTAGCCTTATTTGTAATCTGTGTAATAAGGTTGTTCTTTGTCCAAATGTCAGAACTATTACCGATCATAAAGAAGGTCTTATCTTCCTCTTTAGCTACAGCGCTTGGGGTATAAGTTGCCTTAAGAAGAACACGGGTGGTCTGACCTTGAAGCATATTATTGATGTCGAAGGTGTTCTCTAAGCAATACAATGGCTTATCAGAACCAGAACCGGTGTTCCATGTAACTCCGTTTCCATTGGCTTCAGCTAGAGTGAATTGTGCCTTACATTTTGTTAAGTCAGATAAGTCCATACTGTAGTTAGGGTCGATACCCCAATATACACGCTTGAAAGCACCTTCTGCTGTAAGTTGACTTACAAAGCGATCTGTTGTCTTTGCCACATTATTCCAAATAGTTGCATAAGATGGAATTGTTTGATCTGTCCATGTTGCACCTAGCTTCAAACCTGTTGTGACATGTACAGGGAATGAAGTTTTGTTGATAACATCCAAAGCCCAGCTTGAGATTTTTACGTTATCACTTTTATATTTGTTTCCTGTAGCGTTGGCACCAGCTGCCGCAAAATAATCGCTTGTACTGTTTGATCCTACAGTAACCTTTGCCAAACCGCGTTCTACGTGAACCGTTGTACCAGGTTTACTATGTGCCTCTTCCTTTGTTCTATAGATACCTTTTATAGGTACGAGGGTTGTTGGCTCTGTACCATTCTTGGTAAACTCCGGAGCGTTAGCCATATAGAAACCTTTAGTATTATCTACAAGGTTTTCTGCAGTTGCTTTATTTGCAATATTCCATGCTCCGTATGTGGTGGTACCTGTAGGAAGGGTAACTTTTTTGTCTGTTCCTTTCTCGTTGTTAAGGATAACCAATGCGTAGTAATCGCCATTCTCACCAACGGCAGCTTGCTTGAGCTCTGCAGTGATAGTAGCCTCAGTTGTGATACCATTATCTGTTGTGTTGTCCTTCTTCCAAGGCTCCAAGTTTCCGAGTGATGCTGTTTCTACATACTGGTAGTCGTTTTCTGAAGTTGCTGTTCCCTTCTTAAAGATAACGAGTGTAGCATCGTTTACAGCATACTCAGAAGCTGTACCGCCATCAAACTTGTCGTTTGCGGCACGTGTACCACTTGTTGTAGGCAAGTCGATAGTGATAGATGCATAGCTTGCACCTGATTCATTCTCACCTGAGCCATTGCCCCCCCCATTTACTAAATCGTTGTTGCTAGAGCAACTTGCTGTCATAGCAGCTATCACTGCTAATCCAAAGAAATGTTTAATTCTCATGATTGATGTGATTTTATTGTTAGTTATTACTTTTATTGTTCCGCCTTCATTTCCCCGTAAATCTTTCTGATGCGTTCAGCTTCCTTCGAGTTTCCTGCCTTGGCAAGATGCTTCTCGGCAGTTACGAGGTCGCCCTTCTGCAAATCTGTGCAGGCGGCATTGAGATTGGCTGTCTCATCATCAGGGAAGAGACGGACGGCAATATCAAATACCTCGTTGAACTCTGGAGAACCTGGTTCATAGGTCTGTGCCACCAGGTACATCTCCTGTAATGACAACTGCTGAGGCTTGGTCTTCAAGATTACCTTTGCCTCCTCGATGTCGAAAGGACGAACGGTATAGGTTACCGTATAGTCGCTGTGGCGCAAACGAGGATAAATCTCACTCATGATGTAGCGATAGCTAGCCGGATAAAGCTTCTTGATTTTCTGGTCCTTTGCATCGGGTGCCAATGATGAGTTGGCAACGGCAAGAATGGCTGACTTATCGGCTAAGTGGCTTGCTTCCACCTTCTTCTTGAATCCTTCCCAGTCTTCCGGGGTGGCGTGATAGGTGAAGAGCTTTTTATCGATGGTGTAGAGATTGCATACATAATTGCGCAGGGCAGCCGCACGATTGTTGGCGAGTCGCACATTGTTGTCGTAAGGACCATCCGGCGACGCATAGCCATGAATATCGATATTGGTGATGCTCACATCCTTGTCGTTCTTCACGAGGTCGATGGTGGATGTAATCTTTCTCAGCTCTGTGGCATTCTCACGGAAGTCGGCAAGGATATCGCTCTTGTTGAGCTTGAAGCTCAGGTAAGCTTCACCCTTTTCGGCTCTCACCTTGATGGCTTCAGCCTTTGGCTTCACGTAATGGTCGCGACCAATCTTGGGTATTGGGTTGATGACCGCCATCTGGGTGGTATCCTGATCCATCAGGTTGCCGCATCCGCAGAGGTCTTCCGTCATGGAGAGGTTGAAAGCCTTCATCCACTTCCTGTAGGGAAGGGTCTGTGAGAAGAGCACCTGCTGCTCGGTATCATTCCTGCGTCTCACTACCACTGCCTGGCTGTTCTTCAGTTTGCTGCTTTTGCGCAGGTATCTGATGTTCTGGTTTTTGCCATTGATGATAATGGGATTCAGGGCGATGGTATCTTCTCCGGCGATAAGCGGAGTGAAAACCAGCTGTTGCTCTGATTTGAGCTGCAGGCTATCGAGATGGAGGCGGAAGGCAACCTTGAGACTGTCGCTCTTCTTCTGTGTCAAGACGCTGTCTATCAGTATCTTGCCGCCAGCCAACCGTAGCTGCGAATCATCTATCTTCTGGGCTTGGACAGTCAATGCGCTCTGTGCAAACAGAATGCAAAGGGGCGAAATGACCGCATAAAGCTTCATTTTCTTCATATTCTTCATCTTAAATAAAAGAGGGTTTGATTTGGTTTTTGCAATCTCGGTGATATCGTTCCTAGAATGCGTATATCAGGGAGAGGGCGGCTTTAGTAGGACCTACATAGTTGCGGTGGTCCTTGTCAAGACATTTTTCACATCTTCCATAGAGCTTGTATGGGCTGTAGATGTATCCTAATCCGATGGATCCTTCGAGATTGAGATGCTCTGACAGCAGCCATTGGTATCCGTAGGTGAGACCACCACCGACATACCAGCCTTCGTAATGTCTTCCTTTCTCTGTCTTTGGCAAGATGCCGAAAGGCAGGTCCACATTTTTGATGTTGTATTCACCTCCTAGGGCATGGATGCCGAAGAAGTGGCCTCCAAATTTCTGGCAGGTGTACCAGCGGTATTCTGGCATTACGTTCCAGTAGCGCAATTTCTTGTCGCCTGAGAACTTCCAGGGATTCAGGGCACCGAAAAGCTGAAAAGTGCTCTTCCTGCCCGTGCCTATTTCTAGACCAGCATTGAGCGAAGTGGTTGCCAAACCAAGCAGGTTGGTCTTCAGCGCTACCTCTTGCGCTCGGGTTACTACTGATGAGAGAATCAGCAGCAATAACATTGGTGTTCGTTTGAACAATCTCTGCTTCATCATCATATTTTTACTCTGTTATTTTCTTTCTTAAGGATACTGTTAGCTGTCCTATTCTTATTACAATCATTTACTTATCATCACAGGCTTACCCTTGTAACAAGATGGATGTCACCGGGTTTCCTTTTCGGTTGCAAATATATGATGATTTTCTCAAAGGAGCTGCAAAAAAGTGATGAAAATCCCGAAAAATGAAATGCAAACGTTTGCATCGTTGTGCGAAATGTGTGGGCGCACAAAACTTGTGGATATGATGTAAGATCTTGATATGTAGAAAATTAAAAGCGAGAGTGTAAGTTGCACACCCTCGCTTATGGAACGTTGTTTTTTTGATGAAATTCTTTTTGTGATTTGCGCATCTGAAGACGGGGAAAACCAGCTTTTGGGGGGCTATTTCAGAACCTCCATCGCCTTCTTCAGGCCTCTATCTACAGCTGAAGCATCGTTCTGGTAGAGCTTCTCCTTTTCCTCTTGGGTCATCTCGTCGAGCTGATAATCAGGAGTGATTCCCACACTTTCCAGCAGGTTGCCCTGTGCATCCTTGGTAAGCGAGAACGGCATGTAGAAGTAGAGGTAGCTCGTTACATTTCCTATCCAACCGCCATTGCTGGCTTCGTTGTCGGAAGTGAGCATCGCCTGTGCTCCGTAACTGTTTCTGCCTATCGTCTTCACGTGGTCACCCTGACTTTTCAGGATGAGGGTTGTCACCTCCGACATGCTCGCACTGTAGTTGTCGAGCAGGATGGCGGTAGGGATGTTTCTGCCCAGACTCTTCGACGTTACCGTAATCTTCTGCGGAATCCAAGGGGTATAGCTGTATGGATTATTATCCTCTTTTTTGCGTACGTAGGCATAGACGGCTGTCTGGGTGATGAGATAGTCGGTAAGCAGACGAGTATCTATCACGCTGCCGCCACCATTGCCACGGAAGTCGAGAATCAGTTTCTGGATTTCGCCCTTAGCCAGCGGCTCCAGGAACAGACGGCGGTAACCTTCTACGCAGAGATGATTGTAGGTAAACTTCAGGTCGCTCCAGTAAGCATAGAGTTCCCGCTCGTGCCAGAGGTAATCGGCAAGTGCCTGGCAATACCAGCTGGCAAAAGCGGAGGCTGAAAGCATCTGCTGGTAACGGGCATCGCCCTGCAGCTTCTGTCGGATCTGCTCGCCCATGCCGCTTGCATCAGCAGTAATAGGTAACAGTTTGAGGAGATTCGGCGACTTCTCGTAAGCCTCGCTGGCGAGAGCATAGAGACCGGAATAATCTCCCTGGTTGCTGTAAGCCGCCATCTTCTCGCAGGCTTTGGCTGCATCATCCGAAGCCAGATAGCTATCCATATCGGCAAGCAACTGCGCTGCCTGCTGCTCAGCCTTCTCTCGCTTTTCGGCATCAGCAATCAGTTCCTTCGCCTTGTCTGTTATCTTGGAAGCATCCAGATGATAGGTGCTGGCGGCATTGCCAGGGAGATAGGACTTCTGATACTCGTGGAAACAGTTTTCGTAGAGGGCAAACTTGTTGAAGCCGAGGTAATAGGTGCCCGGCTGCTCCTTCAGGTAACCGCCCATGATGCAGAAACCATCCGAGGTAATCTCGCCGAAGGCTGTGCCATCCAGGTTGAGCTGGTCGCGGGTATGGTTCCAGTGAGCATTCAGCGGGAAATACTCGGTCTTGTTGCGGAGCGTGCTGTTGAATCTCACCGTTTCCGTAGAAGAGTGGGAGACGGGCAGGGTAATCTTGACATAGAAATGCTGGTCGATGATCTTGTCGATGATTTCCTGGAAATACAGCTTTGCCTTGGCATTATCCTCCTGAATCTCCTGCTGGGTAAAAGCTGGGGTATGCTGGAAGGTCTTCAGGGCATCAAACTTGGGTTTGTATTCCTTGTACACCTGGTCCCAGGTCTGCGAAGATACGGCAGACTGCTCATTGAGGGTGCAGTAGCGCTGGTTCATCACGCTCCAGAAAACCTGGAACAGGTCGCCATACGACTTGACATCGGTATCGGAATAATCGTAAATCGATTTCTCGTTGGCATCATTGTCTGCCACACAACTGGTAAGCGACAATCCGGTAGTGGTTGTCGCCAGGAGGAAGGCGAAGAGGCATCGCATTCCACCTTTTATATATATAGGGGTTCTCATATTTTAAAATGATTTTTTAGAACTTATAGGCAGCCGAGGCTGTGATGAGGCTGGAGTTGCGCCGGGCAGTCTTGCTGGTGCTGGCTTTCTCCTGGTAGATATGCGAGAAGCCGTACTGGAACTGATAGCCCACGCTGGCATCTATCTTGCCGAAGGAATAACCAACCTTGATGCCAGTCTCACCGCCAAAGAGACTGCGGCGGAGATGGTTCTCATTCTTCCTGAAATCGTAGGTGGTGTTATAGTGGATGTAGGTGCCATCGCCCTTGTACCCCTCCATGATGTTCATCGGATACATACCCTTGGTATGCATGGAGGTGAAGTACTCGTAATAGATGCCTACCTGCGGCTTGATCCACAATCCCTTCTCGTGGTAAGGATTATGGAGGAGATAGTAGCCCACATGGAGTGGGATGCTGATGAAGTTGTTGTTGTATCGGGTGTTCCAGGAGTCGCCGCCGAGGTTCTGGTACAGGTAGTCGCGCTGAACGAAGCGGATGCCTGCTCCTACCGCCAGCTGATCTACGATATTGTATTCAGCACCGATGGCAGCTGTGAAACCCGGTCGCACCTTATAATAAGTCTCCGACAAGCCCGATACATCCGTATCGAGCACACTGCAACTGACACCAGCTTCTGCCTCCACCTTCCAGCGGTAGGAGCTCTGCTGTGCCAGAATGCCTTGGCAGCAGAAGCCAAGGGCTATGGATAAATATACCTTTCTCATAAAAATGGGGTAGTTTGGGGTGAAAAAAGTCTTAATAGAGAAGAAGCAATCCGGCAAAAGCCGAGTAGAGTATCATGCGGATGGGATTGATCTTCATCACCTTCACGCCGATAAAGGTGGCAAAGAAGAGGGCGATGGAGATATAGAAATGCCAGGGATTGGCTGGCGTAGAGAAGTTCTCTCCGTTCATCAGAAGCAGGGCTGCGGCACCTACCAGACCGACGATGGCTGGGCGAAGACCGATGAAGATGCTCTGGACGGCTGAGGTCTTCATATACTTGTACAGCATCTTGCTGATAAGAATCATCAAAACCAAGGATGGGAGAACCAAAGCAAAGGTTGCCACGGCACTTCCGAGTACAGCCATCATGCCACTCATGCCGGCATTATGGACAGCTGTATAGCCACAATAGGTAGCGGCATTGATGCCGATAGGTCCCGGTGTCATCTGAGAGATGGCAACGACATCAGTGAATTCTTTCATCGTCATCCAATGATACTGGGTAACCACCTGACCCTGGATGAGGGAAATCATAGAGTAGCCACCTCCGAATCCGAAGATGCCTATCTGAAGGAATACGATGAAAAGCTGAAGAAATATCATATATTATTCTGTTGGTTGAATGAATTGACCATAGATGTAGCCACCTACGGCAGCTGCGATAATCACCCAAATTGGGTTGACGCCCAAAAGCCAGATCAGAAGGGCGGATAGAATAGGTATCCAGCAGTTGACAAGCGAAATACCGGCACTCTTGGCAAGCGAGAATGTTGGTACGGCTATCAATGCCACGACGGCAGGACGGATGCCTGCAAACATGGCAGCAACAACCTTGTTGTCTTCAAACTGATGGAAAAACATGGCTATCGCCAAGATAATAAGAAACGATGGCAACGAAGCGCCGAAGGTGCAGACGATGGCTCCCGGTGTCTTTGCCAACTTATATCCGAGCAGGGAACTCATGTTGATGGCCAAGGCTCCCGGACAAACCTGGGTAGTAGCAATGGCATCCAAGAATTCCTCCTTCGTCATCCAATGATGCTTG
>ENA-OVGJ01000293-OVGJ01000293.1-human-gut-metagenome-genome-assembly--contig:-NODE-293-length-26339-cov-31.956552_pt1 | contig 26339 bp, 19 predicted proteins | sample MGYA00237772_ERZ505423 | MGnify/ENA primary metagenome ERZ505423 (study PRJEB26158, sample SAMN06016386) | human gut metagenome | biome: human gut; feature: ankylosing spondylitis patient; material...
TGTGGTTCCTTTTTTATCTCGTGGGCATGTGATTGAAAATTCTCATCTTAATTTCTGGGGCGTAATTATTTTGCCCAGCGATTTTGGAAAACGTCTTGGATAACCAATCCTTGGGATTTATTCCCAAGAGTTCACAGGTTTGGATAAGTGTTGATATTACAGCTAAGTCTTCACCACTTTCATCATTCTTTATAAACAGCCAGTTCTTACACCCAAGGGCAATGGGACGTATGCTACGCTCAACAGGATTGTTGTCTATGTGATACATGCCATTGGTGACGTAAGCACATAGTTTGTCCCAACGCTTAAGGGTATAGCTGATTGCCTCGCCAAGAGAACTTTTGGGAGTTGTTACAAGACTTTTTTGCTTCAGCCATTGTTCTATTTTATTTAAGATGGGGACAGACTTTTCTTCTCGCTCTTTTTGTATTTCTTCCAAAGATGCATGGCGTTCTTTGAGATTGGCTTCGATTTGGTAGAGGAGGGCGAAGTATTTAAGTACAACCTGTATGTCTTGAGGATACTGACCCTTTATGTTTTCAAACTTGCGGCGTGCATGAGCCATGCAGTGCAGAAGTGTTATCCACCGTGTCTGCTCTAGTGCTTCATAGGCTTTGTATCCATCTGTTTGTACTGCGCCTTTATACCCGTCCAACATAAGTTGCATCACTTGTTGCGAACGTGAACCTTCTCGGTAATAGAAGAATAGTCCTTTGTTTTGCGGACTGCCATCTACCATATCCCATAGATACGCTTTGCGGGTTTTGTCCTTACGGTCGTTTACGCTTACAACTGTTTCGTCCATATGTACATAGGGAGAACGCAGCACCGCTTTCATTTGGGCATAATAAATGGGGTAGAGCTTGTCTATAGCTTGATGGACCGCCCTGTTTATTGTACTGGTTGGTATGTCCAGCCCATGTTCACGGAAGATTTTAGCTTGACGGTATTCGGGTAAATGATGGCAGAATTTATCTACAAGAATGTTGACGATCATGCTGTCGCCCAAATAGCCGTGTTCTGAAATCCGCAGCAATAAAGGGTGTTGCATCACTCGTGGACGAGTTCTGCCTTTTTCAGATTTATTGATGCAGATTACTCGTACAACCTCTTTTAGGTAGTATTCTTGCGTGCGTCTTTCTAGGGTGATGGTGCTGTCCTTGCCTATGATTTCCATTTTCTCTGAATCATAGCCGTCAGGATATAAGGTGACAACTTCTCTTTCCAGGTTGTCCGGAAGCCTGAGAGTCCTGGGTTCGCATTGTTGCTTTGACTTTTGCTCAGTTTTTTTCTTTGCCTTGCGCTGCTTGGTTTCTTCCTCTATCGCGTCGACGATTTCCGAAGGAGCTATTGGAGGCAATGTATTGTCTATGGCCTCGACAGTGGCCTCGTCGTATTCGGGGAACAACGGCATTGGTTCCAGCGATTCGGGCTTTTTCATCTTTTCTGAGCTTTGCCCGAAATGCAGACGTTTCAAGTTGGAAAGTTCTATTTCCCGCTTGCTCAATTCGTTTTCCAATCCAGAAATACGTTCTTGCAGCTCGCGAATCTGTTCGTTGCGAGCTGCAAGTAATTCTATGTATTCCTGTATTGTATTCATATTTGATACTCTCATTTATTATGAGAGTAAAGCTACGAAAATATCTTTGATTATCAAAGCTTTTCTTTGATAATATTATATCGTTTTCGCCTTTTTGTTCCAAGTCTGATGTCTTCCATGAGCAGCACTATTTCATCCCATCTTATATCTATAAAGACTGCCGCATTTTTATGATGAAAGATGGAAGGGCTGAGCCTGCCTTGTTCAAGCCGTTTGTAATATACTACCAACCCTCCACGTTCCCAATGGAGCATTTTTACCAGAGTACGTGATTTGTTTGCAAAAACATAGACTTCTTGATTGGTAGGACTATACTGATATGTACGAATAATGCCGCAAAGTCCTTCTACGCCCTTTCGCATATCTATGCCTTGAGTATAGAGATGGTAGATGTTATTTTCGTTCAGACAAAACATAAGTACTTTTTGTCTGCAAAATTCGGACTTTATTGGAGTCTTTTCAATACGGCCTGCATGGGATACTTACACTTCAGATGCTAATAATATTGAATAGTGCTCATTACTTTCTATCATATACCCTCACTAGGCATCCCTATGAGGGTATATTTTTATAGCTGAAAAGTGAATATGTCAGTTATAATTCCTGTTAACTACATTTTTTTGTACTTTTGCATAGTTGTAATTAACATTTAGCTAATATGGATACATTAAATATAAAAATAAACAACATAAAAAATATTGTTTCAGCAGATATTGAGTTTCCTTTCGACAATGGTATTTATACAATTGTAGGAAGTAATGGTTGCGGAAAAAGTACCATAATGTTATGCTTGGCACAATTAATATCACATCAATTAGATCGTTTAACTAATAGTGATATTAAAAATGATTCATTTGTTGAATTTGAAATAAGTGGCAATAAAGCTAAATGGGTACATAACAGGTTTGGTAGATGGACAAATAAGGGTTCTTATCTTAAATTTAATGGATTATACGAAGGCAGTTTGTTTTATGGAACTAGATTTGAAGATTCCACCAATATCGAACAAAAAATAGCTTCGGGACAAATAACTGAACAAGAGATTGTTGATGCAGATAATTATATCAAAAAACAAATGAGTTATATATTGCATGGCGACTTGACTCATTATACGTCACTAAAAAGAATAAAAAATAAATATGTAGCACAACAATTAGCTATCAAAAATAGACCTTATTTTATAAATGTTGACGGACGTTTAGTAAGTCAATACAGAATGAGTTCTGGAGAATGTCTATTGGTTTCTCTTCTTCATTTTTTATATAATTCTATTGTAAGACGTTCTCTACCTGAAGATCAAAAAGTCTTTGTTCTTATAGACGAATTAGAATTAGCCCTTCATCCTATTGCGGTTTTAAGATTGATGGACTTCTTAAAGGATTTAGTAAAAGAGCATTCTAATTTAGTTGTTTATTTATCTACACATTCTCCTGAGGTGATAAGAACCATACCTCCAATAGACCTGTTTAAAATAAACAATAGCGAAGGGATTGTTTCTGTAGAAACAAATTGTTATCCTAGTTATCTTATTCGTGATTTGTATAGTAATGTTTCGCCAGATTTCTTACTGTTAGTCGAAGATGAATTAGCGCAAATCGTCGTAAATAAGATACTCTCAAAGTATTCATTAAGAACAACGAAGCTCATTCATTGCGTTCCAGTTGGAGGGTGGCAAAATGTACTAACATTACATAGAGAACTGTATTCTAAAAAAGTTCTTGGGACTAACACAACAATTGTCTCTATTTTAGATGGGGATATTGCAGGAAACTTAAATAAGGAGCAAAAGAAATTAACTCATTTATTCTTGCCAATACCAAGTGTAGAAAAATTTTTATATAATGTTATAAAAAAGAACAAGAATCCTAAGTTAAGACGTATAATTAATGATAAATATTTTATTGTACAGTCACTTGATGAAATTATTTCTCAGTATAATAAGGGTACATTAGATGGAGGTTCTGATAATAATAAAAATTTTTATAAGAAATTAATTTTTGAGTTAACTAGTATTGGGACAAAAGAGGCAGTATTTATATCTGGACTCTGTGATGATATTATTGAAAATATTGATGTAAGTAAATTTATAGAATCAATAAAGAAATTGTTATTACCCTAATTCCGGTATATCCGTGGCTATACTATATGAGTAGCTTAAATAATTAGTCTCAAGCCGTAAAGGTTATAAAGGAAGCGATATTGCGTAGTCAGTATCGTGCAGCATCTGCAGCTAACAAGGAACAACTATCGTTGTACTATGGCATAGGTTGCTATGTCTCTAAGAACTCTTGTGAGGTTTTTGGGGGCAAAGGTGCAATCGAGACCATCAGCCAGCAACTGCAAAAGGAGTTGCCCGGGCTTCGTGGTTTCTCGGCATCGAACATAAAGAATATGCGTTCATTCTACGAAGAGTGGTCGCCTGTTATAAATCGCCAGCCGATGGCTGACGAAAATAAAACGCTAACTGCGGTTAGCGATTCGGAACTTAACGAGCAAATGTTGCTTATTGAAATTCGCCAGCCGATGGCTGACGAATTTAATTGGACGGACTTTGTTGCCATCGGTTTTAGCCATCATATTGAGATTATAACAAAAGCAAAATCATTAGAAGCCCGCTTGTTCTATATCCACGAATCAGCCACACGGTTTTGGAATAAATACGTTTTGCGAGATTATCTCAAGGCTGATTTGTACAACCACCGAGGAACGCTCCCCAATAATTTCACCGCTACAATGCCGAGTACAAAGCAGGCATTAAAGGCAGTAAACGCATTCAAGGATGAATACTTGTTGGATTTTATCAATGTGGAAGAACTTGATACACAAGATGAAGACTTGAACGAACGTGTGCTCGAAAAGTCCATTATGGATAACATCAAAAGGTTTATCCTGACCTTCGGACAAGATTTATTTTCGTAGGCAACCAATATAGGTTGGAAGTTTCGGGAGAGGAAATGTTTGTTGATTTGCTTTTCTTCAATCGAGAACTAAACTCACTTGTTGCCGTCGAGCTAAAATCAGGGAAATTCCGTTCTTCATACTTGGGACAATTGAGTACATATCTGTCGGCTCTTGACGCATATGTAAGGAAACCGCATGAAAACCCTGCAATTGGCATCCTGTTATGTCGCGATATGAATCAGTCGTTCGTAGAGTTTGCTATTCGAGACTACGACAAGCCTATGGGCGTTGCAACTTATAGGGCAACGAAAGATATGCCCGAGCGATTGCGCAATGCACTACCCGATATTGAAGAATTAAAGAAATTACTATAAATAAGAACGCAGACAAAAGAAAATAATCATCATTCGTTTTTGTCTGCGTTTCTTTTATTACCTTTGTGCCGTCAGAGTTATCACATTGAAGCATAACAATGAAGAACTCAGAAATACGAACGATTGCTATCTCGTTACCCAATTTTCAAGCAATCCGACCAACCGATTTATTCTAAGCGAGTTATCTTTTCTTGCAAAAGTTACTGAAATTTTCTGCATCGCAGACGACTTTTGCAAAGAACTTGAGAAAGAATTCGCAAAAAAAGTACTTCCAGATAGTGATAATGCGCCCAAAAGGCACCGCAAGCGTATGATGTCTGATGCAGAAGTCATCACTATACTGATTTGTTTCCACTTTAATTCTTACCGCAATTTTAAGCACTATTATCTGTATTGTGTACGAACAGTGTGGAAGGATTTATTTCCTAAAACCTTTTCATACAATCGTTTTATAAAGGTTATGCCTCGTTGTTTCGTTGCAATGACGATGTTCTTAAAATTAGCAGTGTTCAGTAAATGCACAGGTATTAGTTTTGTTGATAGTACGTGCATTCCTGTTATACACAACAAGCGCTTTTACAGCATGAAAGTTTTCAAGGATATTGCCACAAAGGGTAAAAGCACCATGGGGTGATACATAGGCTTCAAGCTACACCTGCTATGCAACGAAAAAGGTGAAATAATAAACTTTAATCTTACGAAAGCCAACGTCGACGATCGCAATGAGAATGTTATGAATGCATTGACTGACAAGGTTTTTGGTAAGTTGTATGCAGATAAAGGTTATATTTCTCAGACTCTTTTTGGAAGACTTTGGGATAAAGGCGTTCATATTGTTACAGGACTTCGCTCAAACATGAAACAGAAACTCATGCCACTTTATGATAAGATTATGTTACGCAAAAGAAGTGTCATTGAATCTGTAAACGATATGCTCAAAAATGTAGCTCAAATTGTACATACTCGTCATCGGAGTTTGGATAATTTCATTATGAACATTTTGGCTGCAATGGGGCGTATTGCTTCTTTTCTACCAAACCTCATGTCAACTTTGACTATGAGATTCCCCCATCTGACGGGCAACTTGTAATTTGGCAATAAAATAAACTTACATAATTTTGACAGGTGACCATTTTATGGCCACCCTTTGTAGGTGGGATGTTTTTCTGCTCTTTACTTTTTAGAATATTATCTCGAGCTCGCGTTAAAAGGTGAATTTGCCGGTTACAAAGACTGCACCATTGGTGCAGTGGCTGACAAAAGCGGAATGATCTGTAAAGTGTCCGTTATATTCCCTGCTATGGATAAGTGGGGAGATTTGGAACGCTGTTATTCCAACTACAAATCCATGCTCTCGGAAAAATATGGTGAGCCAAAAGATTGTGTGGAAAAGTTCCAACACGATTATGTCAATGATGACAGCTCGAAAAAGTTTGAATTGGAAATGGACAGATGCAAATACTATTGCATCTTCGATGGAGATAATGGCGAAATCCAATTAGAGATTACCCATCAGAGCATAACTTGCTATGTAATGCTCAGTTACTTCGATAACGCCAACCAAGAAAAGTTGAGAAAACAGATTATGGATGATCTTTAATCCTTTCAATCTTCCTTCTTGCAAAAAAGCACGCATATAATAGAAGTAAAGACTACTATCGCATGCGTACTTATTTTTTTTGCATAATATTTACGCAATTATATGGAAGTTCTAATTATTATTCCTACTTTTGCGTAAAAAATCGCACCTATGTTCTTCGAAATTGCACATTTGGAAAATGTTTTTCTCCCTTTGTCTTTTTGGAAAGTTCTCACAGATAAATTGTTACAACTATGAACAATATTATTGAAGACTTCTGTGTGGCTTGGAAAATGCTTGATGCAGAACTCATAATAAAGCATTTAGATGATAGCTTTGTCTATGATTCACAATGGGTCTTTGAATCACTGGATTGCAATGGATACAAGGATTACATCCGCGGAAAATTTGCGACTTTGAAAAAGAATGATATTCGAATAAATGCATCCATAGTTGAAGATCCTTACTGGGGTGGTCAGATGCTCGTGCTTGGTCAAAACGGACAATCATTTTACTATAGAATCAAAGTTAAAAACGGGAAGGTGATTAAAGGAGACTTGTGTATGTTCTAACAGAAAAGAACTACTAAGGCATACTTTTAGCCATATAATACGACATCTTCAACATCTGGAAAGATTAGAATAGACACTATCCCATATTTTACCGCATACCATTGTAGACAATTAGTCTATAAAGGTATGCGGTTCTTTTTTCATACTCAATAAAAAATTATTATCAAAATGAGTTTACAATACTTCGATAAATTCAATACTTCGGTAAATTTTTACCGAGAAATTAAAAGTTAAACAATAGAACTGGCCAAAGCTAGTCCAAAAACACTAAAGAGGTCATTGAAATGTTGTCAAAGACGAATGATTAAGCATAAGAAAAAGTACTAAGGAAGAGGGCAAACCTGCTGAAAATAAAAACAAAAAAGTAGTACATGGAAAAAAACATTGCTTTATAATTTTTCCACGACTTTATCAACTTCCGAGATTTCTTGACTTTTCCAAACAACTTCTTGAAATGAGCTCAACGAATATTTGCGACCGTGTTGCCCAAATCATAGCCAATCGAATGGGAAGCAAGCATGACAAATGCTGCTTCCCACTCGATTCCTTTAAAACTGCTATCTTGCAAGGAATTTCTTAACCAATAGACTCAATTGGTCTTTGCTTAAGTTATCAATGCCGACCTTGTCAATCAGCGCATACTCGTCTTTCTTGTTGGTGATGACAAATTTTCGTTCTTTGCAATCTACATCACAGAGCAGATGATAGTTCCCCTTGTATGTTCGTTCTACACGCACATTTTCAAAGAGCGTGTCGTCAATGCTGAACGATATGTCTTTGCGTTGTACTGATAATCCCCAATCAACCAGATGGTCTTTCAGCGTTGTTTCTACTGCACCAATCCACTGCTGACCCACATCACACTCTTCTGCATACAGTCTGAAATGGGATATGGCTTCTGCCACTTCATTTATAATCGTTTCGGCCTTCTTGATACCATTGTCTTTGGCAAGAAGCAGGGCGTCTCCCTTTGTGTGTCCTTGAAGTTTGCCCTGCATCATCATGCAATGCATCTTTTCGGGCAGAAAGCCGCCAACATTGAATATATAGGTCATGTCGTAGGCTGGCGATAGTCGCCAACGTCCTGTCTCATCCATCAAAAATGAGAAATTCTTGTTGTGATCGTCTGTGTTGTTGGCAAGAATGTTGAAAACCATTCTGCGAAATACTTCTTCCTGAGTGCTTTCTGGGAGACGCATCTTGCGGCATACCATGAGAAGTTTTTCATAACTATCTGCATCTGGATACAGCGCCGCCAATGTCTGCATGTGCAGCTTGCGCTCTTCTTCTCGGTCAAATCGGCGTGTAACGAAGTGTTTCTGTCCTTCTATCTCTATGATTCGGCATGGCATCATGTCTATTCCTGCCGCCGTAGCCATTTTGTAGTAAGCCATTTCAAGTTCTGCAGACGAACGTTCTGGATCACCGAACTTCAATATGCAATAGTCAAAACCCTTTTGTCCTGCAATCTGTCCACTCCTTATCTCACCAGTTTCTGGATTTATAGCAATGATAGCTTTGGGCTGTCTGCCGCCAGCAGAGGTACCTACAGCTATCAATGACTGCATGGTCAGCGATTCGTCAGGCATGATTTTGACATTCTCTCGTTCCGTGAAAATCTTCTGAGCCAAATCGATCAAGGCCTTCATGTTCAGTTGCTCGGATTTCTTAATGCCCGACGATTCGGGTATAAACTCCAAGGCTCCCATGCCTCGTTTGCCTATGAACGATAATATTTCAAGAGGTGTTATCTCCTGACTGCGTATGTCATTTTGTATGCGCCAATACTCAAACACTTGATTACCCCATGCATCAGGTAGGGAGTCGGCAAGGAAAGGTGGCAATTTGCGATAAATCTTGGTCTCCTTATCGCCCATAATAGGACGACGGCTAGCAGGTGACTTGACAGAAGCCACGAGGGGAAACGGATCAAGTTCTCCTTGAAGGATGGCAGGATTGCATTCAAAGTACGATATACCTCTTCTCGCATCCCATGACAGACGACCGATTTCCTTGTCCCAAAGCATCACTTTTAATGAACTTGTTATCATAGCTTCTTGTGTCTTATACGTTGAACTTTCTTTTTTTCCTTGATGAGATATGCCGATACTGGCAGTTCTGGTAACAATTCGTCAAGAGGGTCAATCTGACCGATAGCCTTTAGCAGCAGTAGAAACGTGCCAAGTGACACGTTGCCAGAGGCACCATTCTCAAACTTATGTATGGTCGTGATTGTGATGCCCGATTGCTCAGACACCTCCCTCTGCGTCATGTTGCTACGCAGACGATAGTCCTTGAATCTTGCACCGAGAAGTTTTATCAATTCTGGTATGGAATACTCATAATAGTCTGCCATAGTTTCTTCGTTTTATATTATACTAAAGTATATTTTATAAGCAATATTACTATTTATATTATAGTCCGGTTATATTTACAATTACAAAGTTACTTCGTATTTTTGAGAAAGCCGCAACTTTTAGAAGAAAGATCACTCACTTGAAATCATTTGTCTATCTTCAAGAACAAAATCCTCGAACATTTAAGCACTAACTATAGTCTCTAGCCTGCTTCTCATATCAACTTCCGAGATTATTGAAATTATCGTGCAAAGGTAAATATTATGCCTTATCGCTTGCAAGGACGGGGCTGCGCTTGGCTTCAAAATCTCCACATCTGCGGGTAGTATTTTGAGGCCAAACATTGCATTGATGTGCCTAACACCTAATGTTCATTAATGTTCAAAAGCCAAAGCGGGAAGCGCGCCTTAATGTTCATCTCTTCGCTTTAAACACGAAAAAAAAGGAACCACCCACGAACGTGAGTGATTCCGTTTTTTATTTGAATTTACCTGTATTCCAAATTATGAGTTTGGAAGATGCGTTTTTTAGAAGTTATAAACTACACCGAAGTTGAGGTTATTGCCAGAGAAGTTGAAGCCAAAGCCATCTTCGCCATAAGCGCAGTTGGCATCATCAGCCTCGCGATAACCGAGGAAGCCAGCGTGGGCAATGAAGTCGAGGTTCTTGCAAAGGGCTACCTTTACACCAGGTTGAACACCTACGCGCCAACCTACCTGAGCGTCAGAAGAGTGGTCACCAATCTTTGTCTTATAAGTAGCTACGCCAAAGCCCATGTCGAGGAAGAGACTAACAGGACCAAACTTAACGTATGACCAACGAGCGTAAGGATCTACCTCGAAGCTATTCGTCTTAACGTGGTTTTTATAATTGTGTTCGTAACCAATACCAATGCCTAAGTCCCACTTATCAGAGAGCTTGTAGCCGAGGTCGGGCTTAATAGTGAAGTTAGTGTGATTGGCATCCTTATTGCGCCAGAGACCTACTTCGCCACCTAGATAAACTTGTGCACTTGCAGTAAGAGATGCTACTGCAACTGCGAGGGTAAGAAATAACTTTTTCATTTTCTTCTTATCATTTAGTTTAGGTTTGTAATGTAACGCACAACAACTGAGGGCGAATGAGAGATTATGTTCGCACGACGTTGATAGTTTACGCGTTAATTAAGGTTTTTATTTGTTTCCAAATCTGCTCGCAAAGATAGGGGGACAACTTATATAATGCAAGTATTTTTTTAGATTTTACACAGTTTTCGGAATTATAGAACAACAAAAGGGGCTTTTAGGCAAAATCTACAACTACATTTGAGGCCTCTCCCCCTAACTCCTCCCTGGTCGAGGGAAGGGGTTAGGGGGAGAGGCCTTATGGATTTTTTTTACAATGGGAAAGAGATGCCTAATGAAACGTTGCTGTTAGCACGGTTCAAAGGAATACCCTGCTTGCTCAACTTGCCAAAGAAGCGGTCGGTGCCAAGCGTGAGGTTGAAGTGCTTAGCGTGGAGACTACCTACCATACCGCCTTGAACGCCGGTGCTGGTAAAGCCCATGCTTACTGCGAACTCAAACCACTTTACAGGAGCAATATTGGCTGAGAAGCGACCTTGATGGTAGCTGTGGCGACCTGCCATGCGGCTTTGGTAGAGGAAGCCGAAGCGAAGGTTGCGATAAACGGGTAAGGTATATTCTGCACCTAAACTGAGTGTGGCAGCTAACGCACGACTGGTTGACTTGCAACCGTCGTCGTAAACGGCAAAGGCATCACCTAACTCATCGCCGAGGTCAGAGAACTGATCGCCAATGTCGCGGCCGTCGTTGTTGACAGGGATTTCTTCTTGGTGGTTGCCCTTACCAAAACCCTCAAACTCCCATTCACCTGCTGAAGAGGCGTGCTGAGCGTTCTTCCAATTGATGAAGCCAAGGTCGGTAAGAGCGGCACTTACGGTGAGGTCGTCCATTACCTTATAAGTAGCACCAAGGTCGAAGGCCAAACCAAAGCCTCCGAGGCCTGGCTTGAAGTCGTCTAATTTGTCAATACGATGACGGTCGGGATCGTCGGGGTCTACCTTATCAGAAGTGGTGAACTTTGTGTTCATCACGGCGGCTGTAGCCTCTACGTTACCCGTTACGGCCCACTTGTCTTCCGCCATGCGGAACTTCACATCGTTTGCCTTTACATCAGCATAGGCAAGACCGAAGAGGAACTTTACCTTACCGCCCACGGTGAGTTTGTCATTAATCTTGTGGGAGTGGCCGAGTCCGAGTTCTACGTAGTTCTCAGAACGAATGCCGAGGTTCGACACGTCGTACTCCTCTTGACCGCCAATCGTCTTCATAAAGCTGAAGAGTGACTTAGGCAATGCGAGGTTGGTGTTAGAACGGAGGTTCATCTCTACCGAGTTGATACCACCGAAACCCTTGAAACCAAAACCGAAGAGTTGGTACTTGAGGTTAACTGACATGCGGTTGTTATCCTTCAGCTTACCAAGGAATTCATTGGCATCGACCATGGGGTGCATAAAGGTAGTGAGATTGTTGCCATTCTCACCATAGCCTTGCCAAGTGGGTTCCATTTTGTAAACGAACGTTTTCAGGCCGAAGTTACCCGTTGTGCCTACGTTGAAGTCGCCCATAAAGAGGGGCATGCTCACGTATGGCTTGTCAAGCAAGGCGGGGTTGATATCATGTCGGTTGACCGACGATTGCATAAAGTAGTTGGTCGACGTCTCTTGTGCCACAGCGGGCAAAGCGAGCAGGGCGGCCATTGATAATATATGACGTAATTTCATGTTGAATTTTCTTTTGGGTTGTTGAGTTGACGAACTGATGAGTAAGTTCGTTTGTATAAACAATGGAAGCTCACTCGTTAACTTGTCTACTCGTTAACTTGTTAACTAAAAAACTATTAGTTGAAATCAGCTATTACGCCGCCCTCAACGCGTACTTTAATATCGTTCAACTTGAGATATTGGGTTGATACCAATTTGTGGTTACCATTGTTACCACTTTCGGCACGAACCTTAAAGTAAATGCGGTCGATCTTGCTCAAGTCGTCCTCGTGAGTCAACTTGGCCGAGAGCGTAAGTGCAGAAGCCTTCTCGTTGGTGCCGTCACCAGCCTCAGCGTTAGCTTCAGTGAAGGTGATACCCGGAATGACGTCGCCATTCACGTCGCGTGCTTCGAGTCCTATAACGAGGCCAAGAGGAATGGTGTTGAGTACGTTGGCTGTCACCTTGAGCGTACCATTCGACTTCAAGTCCTTCAAGTCGTCGTGCATGCTGCTGGTTGAGTCGTTATAGACAATGGTCAGACCGCCGTTAAACTCGAAGGGAACGAATACGCTATAAGCGGCATTGGCTTCGTAGTTGCGGCCCAGTTCAATGGTATAGAGCTTATCTTGTACGTTAACTTTACCATTGCTAAGGTCTACCTTGATGCTCTCAGGCAGTTTTTCAATCAAGCTGCTAAGATTTGTCACCTTGGCTTGGTCTGTAGCTACGCGTTCGCCTTCGGGATCGTAGGGGGCAGCGCCTTGGTAATAGTAAACGGTATTGTTCTGTTTAGCCTCCATGCTCGTAGCGGGCAAGCTAACCAACTTATTGTCTGACGCATTAGTATAGACAGAGGTAAGGTCGCCACTGAGGTTGATACCTACGGGTATGTTGGTCATGTCGGACGTGAAGCGGAGTGTGGGGTTAGAAGCAGCGATGCGTACTTCGTCGTCCTTTAAGAAGTCGGGCAAAGACTCAGCGATGTTGATGTCATTCACCGTAGGATTGATAGAGGGGCAGAACTTACCCGTCACGGTGTTGGCCGTGAGCTGATTGTTATTGCCCACCTTGATTTCGAGGCGTACAGAAGCGTAGTCGCCTTCGTGCATCTCAAACTGTCGGTTGCTATAGTTACCGAATGTCACCTTACCAGCGAGCGCGATGTTGGCCTCATCGCCAGAGAGTACTATTTCCTTAGAGCTACCAATTGAGCGGTTCAAGTCAACGCGGTCGAGCGAGAGATTGCAAAGGTCAACCTCAGCTACGTTGTTGAGGGTGAGTGTACCCTTCTGCTTGAGCACGTGGTGGGTAGCGTTGCCTGTAGCTTCCGTGAGTTCCCACTTCGTCTTATCGTAGCCACCTACGTGGAGTACTTTAGGTATCTTGATTGTCAATCCCTTCACTGTCCTGATACCCAACGCTACGTTGCTTGATGAGTTCTGCTTATACAGCTTCAGTGTAATGGGAGTAGGCGTAACGGCAATGCTCTCTACGAACGATACGTCGTTAATGTCCTTAATCTTGAAGTCGATGCTTTGGTTACCCTCTGCTTCTGCCTCTTCGGTCACGAAGTTGGCAGCAATGGGCAGTGGAGTACCAGCGGGCACGTTAATGCCCTCCGCAACTAACTGATCACGCACCTTTTCATAGTTGACAACCTCGTAGTTCATGCTCATGTGCGTATCGTTAAAGGTGGTGTTCACCTGGTCCACCTTTACGTTGAAGTGGGTCGTACCGTCTTCTACTAAGTAGTAAAGGTTGTTCGCATCGAGCTTCACGCTTTCATCTACGGAGAGAATGTCGTCCAAATAAATCTTTTCTGTATTACCTAAGGGAGCGCTCAAACCTTCTGAGCCGAGCTTCATTGTTAGGTCTATCTTATTGACGTCATAAGAATCGTCAATGCAGCTTGTCAACAACAGTGCCGAACCAGCACACATCGCACTGCCTAACAATAAGTGTTTAATAAAGAGATTTGCCATAATTTTAATAGGTTTTATAGGATTATGGTTTAAAGTTATCGGATTACTTACGGCAAACCTATTGTTAATGGATCTGTTTTTGTTAATATAGGTTTACCTTTTATTGCCACAAAGGTAAGACAAATTGTTCAATATTTCCACTTAATTAAGAATTTTATTTAAAAAGGTTTTAAAATAAAGAATAAGTGGCTGATATACGTGCATAAGTGGCTGATGTGTGGGACTTTATTGAGAGGAAGAAAACATTAATGAACATTAAGGCGCGCTTCGCGCTTTGTTTTGAACATTAATTATCATTAATTGAACATTAATTATTTCATTAATTTTTTCGTTAATGTTCATTCTCGTTAGGCCGCTAAATTGCAGTTTATCCGTCTCACCACATTAATATTTTCGTTTTAATTTCATGTTCACCTCAAAATAACTACCTTTGCATTGTTATGAATATAAAAATCGTCAATCATTCGCACCACGACCTGCCACGATATGCCACAGCACAAAGTGCAGGACTCGACCTCCGAGCCAACCTCGACCACGATATAACCCTGCAACCCATGCAGCGCACCCTCGTCCCGACAGGACTTTACATCGCCCTGCCCGATGGCTACGAAGCACAAGTGCGTCCACGTTCTGGCCTTGCCCTCAAACACGGCATTACCCTTCTCAACACGCCCGGCACCATCGATGCCGACTATCGAGGCGAAATCGGTGTTATTCTTGTCAATCTCTCTACCGAACCCTTTACAATCACCGACGGCGACCGTATCGCACAACTCGTCATTGCACGCTATGAACAAGCACAATGGCAAGAGGTAGACACGCTCGACTCTACCGAACGCGGTGCAGGAGGCTTCGGACATACGGGAGCTAGTTAATGTGCAAATGCTTGGGAAATGTGCAAATGCTTGGGAAATGTGCAAATGTGAGAATGTGCAAATGTGCAAATTGTCGCCTTTGTACAACTGAGTCTTTCTGCCCCTATTTGTACATTAATGGCATAACAACGCAGCAACAAAATGCGCCCATTTGCACATTTGCACATTTGCACATTCGCACATTTCCCCCCATTTGCACATTTGCACATTTGCACATTAACAACTTCATCCACCAACGCAGCAACAAAATGCGACCATTTGCACATTTGCACATTTGCACATTTGCACATTCCCCCTCATTTGCACATTTGCACATTTGCACATTTGCACATTTCCCCCCATTTGCACATTTGCACATTCGCACATTTGCACATTCCCTTAGGCAAGCCTCCCTACGAAGCTTGCCCTTTGCTGCGTGTATCAGCGTGATGCTATTATTCACAGCCTGTCATAGTGCAAAGCCAACGGCTAATGCGCTGCCGAAAGCTGCTTCAGTAGCACACACTTCGACGGCTGCTTCGATGACGATTTCTCCTCCCCCACTTAGCTACGCACAGCAACGGCAGTTTGACGAACTCTTCCTCGAATCCGTTCGACAGAAAGAGGCTGAACACATTGATGCGCAATTCGAACTCCTCAACGCTGCCCTTCAAATCAATCCGCTGGCCGATGAAGCACTTTACGAAATGGGGGTACTCAAACTTTCCTACACGACTTATTCCGACACGTTGAGCCGCCAACAAGGAGACTCGCTACTACGAAAGGCCGTGCAGTTAGCACCCGACAATCCTTATTATAAAGAGACGCTCGCCACCTATCTGGCCAACAGTGCCAAATATCAAGAGGCTATCAACCTCTATGAAGAACTGGCCGAAGGACATGAGACGGACGAAATCCTCTCTACGCTCATCTGGCTTTACAAGACCAGTGGCGACTTTGCCGGGGCCATACGTACTATCGAACGTCTCGAACGCACCAATGGCAAGAGCGAAGCACTCAGTATGGAAAAGTTTCAGACTTTCCTCGCCATGAAGGACGACGAACATGCTTATCAAGCCATTGAGGACCTCTGTGCGGAATATCCCTACGACCTCCGTTACCGCGTACTCTTAGGCGACCTCTACGACCAACACGGCTATCACGAACAGGCACTCGACATCTATCGCGACGTGCTTACGGCCGAACCAGACAATAGTTACGCTCAGATATCATTATTGGCCTATTATAAGGCTGCCGAGGCGGACTCGCTCTACCTCGACCTCCTCAATCGCGTCGTGCTCAACCCGCGCACGCAGTCGGGGGCGCGTCTGGAAGCGATGCGTGGCTATGCAGTGGACAATCTGCGCCAACACGCCGACTCTACGCCTGTGCTCCAACTCTTCCGCAAGGCGCTATCGCAGCCACAAGAGTCACGCGACATGGCCGAACTTCAGGCTTACTACATCAGCGAGCGCCGTATGCCTACCGACTCTCTCTTGCAAGCGCTCTATACGTTGCTCAATATCGAGCCAGACTATACCAAAGCGCGCCTTCAAGTGCTTCAGATTATGCTCCAACGCGGCAATATGGAACAAGTGGCCGTCACCTGTCGCGAAGGTGAACTTTACGACCCTAACGAGGTCACCTTCTATTATTACGAGGGCATTGCGCTCTATCGCATGGGACGCGACCACGATGCGATTGCTACGTTACAACGGGGCGTTGAACGCATCGACGAGTCTACCGACCGTCAGTTGGCAAGCGACATCAACGCGCTCTTGGGTGATGTGCTTCATGGTCACGGACTAAAGGAGGAGGCTTACCTCGCCTACGATCGTGCCTTAGAATATAACGAGCTTAACCTCGACTGCCTCAACAATTACGCTTACTTCCTCTCGCTCGACAATAAGCAACTCTCTAAAGCGGAACGTATGAGTCGGCGCACAGTAGAGGCGCGAGGCAATGACCCTACTTATCTCGACACCTACGCTTGGATCCTCTATCTCAAGCGTGACTACGCCCAAGCTCGTATCTACATTGAAGAGGCCCTTCGCTTCGCGCCTGATGCCTCAGAGAGTGCTTCACTCTACGACCACGCTGGCGACATTCTACTTCGCCTCGCCGACCGCCGCCAAGCTGCCTCCTATTGGCGCAAAGCGCTGCAACTCACCACAGACCGCACGCTCAAGCGCACTCTCAAGCGCAAACTCTATAGGCGATGACCTTTTTGAGAGTTTTAGTTGACGAGTTGACAAGTTGACAAGTTGACGAGTTAACAAGTTGACAAGTTGACAAGGAAATTTGCTCCCGTTGCAAGTACTCCTATATATATAAGGTAACTTACTTGTCAACACGTCAACTTGTCAACTTGTTAACTCGTCAACTTGTCAACACGTCAACTAAAAAAACTTATCAACTAAAGAAAACAATGAAACTCATTTATCCCCTCCTTTTATCCCTTCCCCTTTTATTAACCGCCTGTCATAGCAGTAAGAACGCCACACGCGCCACACTGCCCAAGTCGGAGGTGAGTACTATCACCATTCCTGGCCCCGATAAGCAGCAAGCACTCGAAACCACCAAGCGCGTGGCCAATCTAAAGTTAACGACTACAGGTCTCACCGCCACCACCAAAATGCGTCTCGTGGGTATTGGCGGCAAGGAACTCAGCGTAAACGGCAAGTTGCAGATGTTGCGCAACAAGGTAGTACGTATCTCGCTCCGCTTCCTCGGCATGGAGGTCGGACTCATGGAGTTCACCCCATCCAATGTGCTCGTTATCGACCGCATGAACAAGCAGTACGTCCGTGCTGCTTACACCGACGTTAGCTTCTTGCGTCAAGCCTCACTCGACTTCTATTCCTTGCAGGCGCTCTTCTGGAACGAACTCTTCCTACCGGGCGAACACCAACTTCAAGCTGCTGACCTCCATCGATTCAGCGTCAGCTCTGAGACAAATCAAACCGTCTTACAGCCCACCGACACGCCACGCCTCACCTATCGCTTCTTTACCGACCCCAACAACGAGACCATTCACCGCCTTCAGGTAAAGAGCACCAACAAGGCCGATCGTGGCGAGTTCGCCTTCAACTACGACAGCTTTGAGCGGTTCAGCGGTCGTCCCTTCCCCACCAACCTCCAAATGGCCGTAACGGGCACAGGGAAGAAGGACATCTCGCTCTCCCTCAACCTTTCCAGCCTCAAAGCTACCACCAACATCGAACCTTCCACCACCGTCTCGTCCAAGTACACCCAACGCTCCGTACAAGAGGTGTTAGGAAAATTGGGAATGTAGACATTAATAAACAACAATTTGAAAACTTAACATGAATGAACATTAACGAAACAATTAATGTTTATTCTTGTTCTATTCTACAAATTGAAGTTTACCCACTTTTTCGCACTTATAAATTGGTAGTATCAAATATTGTATGTACATTCGCAAATGTAAATAAATGTTCACTTTCGCGCACCTTTTCTCGCCATAGCAAAAATTTGGCTTAACGAAAAGGGCTTAACGAAAAGGCTGGCCTCATTCAATCCACGATGCAATACAAAATGTCGTTTCATATATTCACCATTCGTACCCTCTGTATCGTATTTCTTAGTATCCTGAGCCTTTCACTACCAGCTCAGACCAATAAGAAAATACGTTCCTTGCAGCGCCAACAGTCCACCTTGAAGCATAACATTGCCCAGCAAGAGAAGATGCTCAAGTCTACTAAGAAGGACGTCAACTCTCAACTGGCCAATCTGCAAGTAATTAACGTACAGATCGAAGGGCAACAAAAGTACGTCAACGGCATACATGCCGAACTTACCGAATTGTCCACTACCATTTCTGGGCTTGAACAGCAACTCCGTCTGCTCGAGGCCGACCTTGCCGTGTGTAAGCGTCGCTACCAACGCTCGGTGTCGTATATGTTTCGCAACAAGTCAAGCCTTTCGAAGTGGCAATTCATTCTCTCGGCCAAGAACTTCCGTCAGATGTATCGCCGCTTGCATTACATGACGCAGTTTAGCCGTTACCAACGCGCACAAGCCGAAGTTATTCGGCAAAAGGAGGCTCAAGTGCAAGCGAAACGCAACGAACTCCTCGGTGTTAAGACCGAGAAGAACCGCCTCTACACAGAGGGACAAGCCGAAACGCGCAAACTACAAGGTCAACAACAGGAGCGACAACAGGTCATCAACGACCTCAATAAACGACAAAAGGAACTGCAAACCTCTATTGCTCAACAGCGTCGCAAAGCGGAACAACTCAATGCACGCATCGACCAACTCATTCAGCAAGAGATCGCTGCTGCGGAACGACGCCGCAAAGCCGAAGCGGAACGACGCCGCAAGGCCGAACTCGCTCGACAAGCTAAAGCCAAAGCACAACGCGAACAAGCCGCACGCGAGAAGGCGGCACGCGAGAAGGCTGAACGCGAGCGAAATGCGGCCGCTGCTCGCCGTGCCACGGCAGCAAAGGCCAAAACCAATAGGTCAAAGGCTACAGCCACAACAAAGTCTGCCACTAAGCGCAACCGCAACGTGGCCGCTTACACGCCCAAACCCGCCACTGCACCCTCCGTTACGATTGAGGAGAATGCCGACCGCGCGCTCAGCACCTCATTCGCAGCCAACCGTGGCCGACTTCCCATGCCTATCACAGGAGGATATAGCATCACGCGTCACTATGGAGCATACAACGTCGCAGGACTCAATGGGGTACAGCTCGATAGTAAAGGCATCAACATCACGGGATCTGTAGGAGCACAAGCGCGTGCCGTATTCCGTGGCGAAGTGACGGCCATCTTCACCTACGGCGGCATGTACAACGTCATCGTGCGTCACGGCAGTTACATGTCTGTCTATTGCAACCTCTCCTCTACGGCTGTGCGCCGTGGCCAAAACGTCGAGACACGCCAGACGATTGGCACCATTGCCACCGATGCCTCTGGCAATGCCACACTCCATTTCCAACTCCGTAAGGAAACGGCCCGCCTCAACCCCGAGGCTTGGCTCGGAAGATAACATTCTCAATCCTAACACCCAACTCCCAACTAAACGGGGGGCAGGCTCTTGGCCTGCCCCCCGTTTTATAATTTAGGAAGTAAGAAACGCATCGTCGCCCTAAAGAAAAACACACAATTCCACTTATTCCCCACAAAAAAATAATCGCGTTAACATATTTTACCCCCCCCTATTTGGTTAATTAACAATAACCCCCTATATTTGCACCATTAAATTAAAATATTTTATAAATATACGTATAAAACTACGTACATTTACAAATAAACCTTTTCGTTAAGCTAAATGAGCAAAAGAAAATTTGCGTTCATTTTACTATGACGAGAAATCTTTCTTAACTACGAAAACACTTATCAAAACCTTACACATCAATTAACAAAACTATAAACCATCTACAAGAATGAAAAAATTTACTTTCTTGCTGACGTTGCTGGGTTTGAGTGCCTCAAGTGCTTTTGCTGGCGTTTTTACCCCATCAACAGACAGCGAATCGCATTTATTTGCGATTAAAAATCCCAACAACAACTACTATTGCACCGTTAACGGAGCAGGTATTGGTTCAACCCAGAACAAGGGTGCTGTAGCCTTTTTTAAGGTTATTGCTGGTGACGAAGGACAGTACTATTTGTATTGCCAAACAAACGAAAAGTACGTTAGCTTTAACAATGCTGAGGGTGGACCTGGTAAAGTCATCTTCGTTGACACTAAAGAAAACGCAAAACAGTGGAAGATTAAATTAGAGGCTAATCAAACTGAGCGCTACGACATTTTCCCTAACACTGTAGCTGGCAATAATGATGATTTGAGCTGGAACTGGCATGGTGGTGTTGGTAACAACATGGGTTTCTATGCTGCAAATAATAACAATTCTACTTGGACCTTTGAAGAGGGCATTGCTAATCTCACATTTAACTACAATGTTAACAACGTTGCAATTGCAACTAAAACAACTGCCGCATTACCTGGAGACAAGAGCTACGCTCCTGTATCAGGTGTAAACTACACTCACGTTGAGTCTATGTCTCCTGCAAACATCGTAGCTGGTACGACCAAGTACACTGTTAACCTTGTTGAAAATCTTCCTTTTACAAAGTCTGAAAGCTTTGACAACGCAACTTGGTATGTTATGGATATGCATAGCAACGACTATCCATTAGGTGGCACTTTAAACTATGTATGGACCTTCCGTAATGCTGACCAAGACATTACGCTCCCTAAGACAGACTTGAAAACAGCAACCTACTCAGACAACATGCTTTGGTGCTTCGTTGGTGACCTCGTAAATGGTTTCAAGATTTACAACAAAGCAGCAGGTTCTTCACTTACACTGAGAAAAGCTGAAAATGGCAATAAGCCTGCAGTTATGTCTGCCACTAACGACCGCAACCAATTTAAAATTTATCCTTCTACACAAAGCAATATCACAGTAAATGCTTTCTGTTTCAAACTTGAAGGTGACGACTTTTATGTAAACACACAAGAGGTTAGCGGTGTCAAAGTGCTTCGTGGTTATGACCAAACCGATGGTGGTTCTTCATGCCGTGTATTTGCTCCCGCAAGTATTGCCATGAACTATGCTAGCACTTGGGTTAATGTCCCCGAAGGTGCTATTGGTGGTAAAGCTTATTTGGAAACTGCAGGCAACCTCACTGCCTTGAAAAAGGCATATAACGCAGCAGAAAGCAACCCATCAGTTGAAAATATCAATGCGCTTACAACCATCAACACAGCTATCGCAGCTTCAGGAGCAAGTTCTTATACTTTCAAGGAAGGCTACTACCGTCTTGTAAACCGCAATGATAACCATTTCTTGCACATCAAAGAAGGCGAAAGCATCATGAACACACAAGCTGGTAAAGACAAAGCTGTTGGTTCTGTTGTTTACTTCAAGAGTACTGGCGAAGAAGGCAAATATAGCTTGATGTTAGAAGGTAAGTATTTTGGTCCTGTTACAAGAAGCAATAACATTGTGCTCGGTGATGAAGCGAGCAAGGGTACTTACACAGTTGAATTCCCTACTGAAAACTTCTTCACAAAGATTCAAGAAGTTTCAACAACTAATGATGTCAACTATCATTACCTCCACGTAAATGGTGGTAATGCAGTAGGTTGGGAAGCTAGTGCTCCATCTCAATGGTATATTATCCCTGCAACTGATATCGAAGTAGCCATGAAGGATGTTGAAGGCAAGAAATTTGCTTCTGTATACCTTCCCTTCGATGTTAACGCTGTAACAGATGCTGAAGCTTATGTTGGTACTTTCAACGATGACAAGTCTGCTCTCAACATGAACAAGGTTGAAGGCGTTCCCGCTGGTAAGGGCTTCGTTCTCGTAGGTTCTGCAGACAAGGCTACACTTACTATCGGTACTGCAGATGCAGCAGTAACAAGCGATTTGCAAGGTACTAACACAGTTGTTACGCTTAACGATGCTACTCGCGCTAACTACCTCGTATTTGGTAAGAACAGCAACGCTGTAGGTTTCTACGCTCCCAGTGCTTCAGTTACAAAGATTCCTGCAAACAAGGCATACCTCGAAACAAGCGCACTCTCAGCTGCAGCAATTGCTTTGAACTTCAATGGTACTACTACTGGTGTTAACACTGTAGTTCTCGGTGAGAATGGTGTAAACGCTCCTGTATTCGACCTCAGCGGTCGTCGCGTTGCAGCTCCTGTTAAGGGTGGTGTATACATCCAGAATGGTAAGAAATTCATCAAGTAATCATTAACCTCTACAAAAAGATTTTTACACAATGAAAAAGACCTATATCAAGCCTCAGGCACAAGCAGTGAGCCTCTTCACTGAAGATGCATTACTGTCCCTCTCAAGCGTAGAGGTTAACGGTGACAAAAAAACTGACGAAGTTTTCTCTGAAGGCAAAGGTTGGAGCAGCGACAATTGGTCGGCTGCCGACGAAGACTAATAGAGTTCTTTGAAGAAAACAAAAACCTTGTGGGGAAGTAGGTAGCCCCGCAAGCGATTACTTTAATTAGTAATTTTTTTCATGTTGAAGACCGTGCGAAGTGATTCGCGCGGTCTTTTTGTTGCTTCATAAGTCATAAGGCTTCCGCCATAGCTATATATTCTTTTGAGAAATCGTCATTATTGTGTGGATAAACTGCAATTTATCTGCCTAATTGGGGGGGCGCACCCTCACCTGGGGGCGACGCGTCCCCGCGTCGGCATTTGTTAGTCAAGGCTCGATGCCTTGACTAACAAATACATGAATATCACTAATTTAAGTATTGCCAGCTTGGGGCATCGAGCCCCAAGTTGGCAATACCGACGCGGGGACGCGTCGCCCCCAGGTGAGGACGCGCCCCCCAATTAGGCCGACAAATCGCAGTTTATCTATCCTTATTTTTATGTAGATGTTCTCGTTTCTCTTCTCCTTAAATGTTTAATTCCAAAATTAAACGTACATTTGTCCCACGAAATATAACAATCTGTAGAAAAATATGACACAACAAAAACACCGCTACACGGGACTTACTGCTGCGGAAGTCAACCAAAGCCGTGCACAACATGGCATTAACGTACTTACGCCACCTGAAAAGGAACCTCTTTGGAAACAGTTCCTCGAAAAATTCTCCGATCCTCTTATTATCATCTTACTAATAGCCGGAGTGCTCAGTATTGGCATCTCGTTCTACGAGCGTTTCGGACTCGGTGAGGGAGCAGAAGTGTTCTTCGAACCCGTGGGCATCTTTATTGCTATCTTCTTGGCCACAGGACTCGCCTTCTACTTCGAACTCCAAGCCGATAAGGAATTTAACCTATTAAATCAAGTCAACGACGATGAACAAGTAGAGGTCGTTCGTGAGGGCAATACCACCCAAGTGCCACGACGCGACATCGTTGTAGGCGATATCGTTATTTTTTCTACAGGACAAGAGGTGCCAGCCGATGCGCAACTGCTCGAAGCCACCCACCTCAGCGTAGACGAGTCTACCCTCACGGGGGAACCCTTGTGTCAGAAAACTACCGACCCCGCTCAGTTCGACTCCAATGCTACCTACACCTCAAACCTCGTGATGAAGGGCACCAAGGTAATGGAAGGACACGGCATCTGTCGCATCACCGCCGTGGGCGACCACACCGAACAAGGAAAGGTATTCGAAGCCGCACAAATCGACTCTTCTGTTAAAACACCGCTCAACGAACAACTTGACGGTTTAGGCAAACTCATCACCAAGGCCAGCTACGTTATCGCGGCCCTTATCGTTGTAGGACGTATTGTCATGTGTTTCGTCGACGGACTCGATGTCAACCATTCACTACACATCTCAGGTGCAGAGATATTTGCCACCAATACGGGGATAGCCACTTTCGTAGCCTACGTGCTACAGACGCTCATGATAGCCGTGACGCTCATCGTGGTATCCGTACCCGAAGGACTTCCTATGGCCGTCACATTGAGTTTGGCCTATAGTATGCGTCGTATGCTCCGCACCAACAATCTCGTGCGCAAAATGCACGCTTGCGAGACGATGGGCGCTACCACCGTTATCTGTACCGACAAGACGGGTACACTCACGCAGAACCAAATGCGTATTGACGAAGTCAACTTCTACGCCATTCCCAACGGCAAACTCACCGATAACGATGAGAGTCGCCTTATCAAGGAAGGCATTGCCGTCAACTCTACCGCAGCACTCGACCTTGCCGACCCTGTTCACCCCACCGTCCTGGGCAATCCCACCGAGGGTGCCCTCTTGCTTTGGCTCTATGCAGCAGGGGAGGATTATGTTGTGCTGCGCGAAGGTGTACAAGTAGTTGAGGAACTTCCCTTCACCACCGAACGTAAGTACATGGCTACGCTCGTGCGTTCTGCCCTTATGCCTGGCAAACGTATATTATACGTAAAGGGCGCTCCCGAAATTGTACGTTCTCTTTGTGCCACAGTTGAAGGCAATGTGTCCAACGACACGATCAATGCCCAACTCTTAGCTTACCAAAGCCGCGCCATGCGTACCCTCGGCTTTGCTTACCAAATCGTTGACGACGACGCTGCTCCCCTTATCAGTGAGGGCAAAGTAGTGGCCCCCCATCTACAATTCATGGGCGTTGTTGCCATAGCCGACCCCGTGCGCCAAGATGTACCCGCAGCCGTTAAGGAATGCTTAGATGCTGGTATTAATATCAAGATCGTAACGGGCGACACTCCAGGCACAGCCAAAGAGATTGGCCGACAAATCGGACTGTGGCAACCCACCGACACTGATCGCAACATCATCACCGGCCCTGAGTTCGCCGCACTCTCTGACCAAGAACTCGAAGAGCGCATTCTCGACCTCAAGATTATCTCGCGTGCTCGTCCTATGGACAAGAAGCGTTTGGTCGAAACCCTCCAGCGTCTCGGACAAGTCGTGGCCGTTACGGGCGACGGCACCAACGATGCCCCTGCCCTCAAGGCTGCCCACGTCGGTCTATCTATGGGTGACGGCACGAGCGTTGCCAAGGAAGCTTCCGACATTACCATTGTCGACAACTCTTTCTCAAGCATTGGTAAGGCCGTTATGTGGGGGCGTTCGCTCTATCAAAACATTCAGCGTTTCCTCCTATTCCAACTCACCGTCAACGTTACGGCCTGCTTGCTCGTTCTCATAGGAGCCTTTATGGGCACAGAGTCTCCGCTCACCGTTACGCAGATGTTGTGGATCAACCTTATCATGGACACCTTTGCAGCCATGGCTCTTGCCTCGTTGCCACCCTCAAAGAGCGTGATGCTCGACAAACCTCGTCGTCGCACCGACTTTATTCTCGGTGGCGAGATGTTGCGCGAGATAGTCAGCGTAGGTGTTATCTTCTTCCTCCTACTCATAGGAATGCTCTACGTCTTCCAACATGCTGACGTGCATTGCCTCACCGACCTTCTCCACCTCCAACTTGGAGCGAAGAGCGAAGTAACACCTTACGAACTCACCCTTCTCTTTACCACCTTTGTCATGACCCACTTCTTCTACCTCTTCAATGCGCGAGCATTCAAGACAGGACGAAGTGCCCTCCACTTCAAAGGTTGTAACGGACTGCTCACCACCTGTGCAATCATTCTCATAGGTCAAGTAGCCATGATCGAGATACCCGGTGTTCAGCAGTTCTTCAACGTAGTAGGTTTAAGCCTCGTCGATTGGATCATCATCATCATCGGTTCTTCTCTCGTCCTCTGGGTACGCGAGGCTTGGAACCTTCTCACGCATTAATAATCGTTGGGGCATCGCGTCCTCACCTAATCCTCACCTGGGGGCGACGCGTCCCCGAGGCTGCTGATAAAATAGCGGTTTATAGAGTTAAAGTCTTCCTTTTCGAGCTTTTTTAGGCTCGTATGGGAGACTT
>ENA-OVGJ01000313-OVGJ01000313.1-human-gut-metagenome-genome-assembly--contig:-NODE-313-length-25630-cov-69.722776_pt1 | contig 25630 bp, 26 predicted proteins | sample MGYA00237772_ERZ505423 | MGnify/ENA primary metagenome ERZ505423 (study PRJEB26158, sample SAMN06016386) | human gut metagenome | biome: human gut; feature: ankylosing spondylitis patient; material...
ACTCATAAATCTACCCTTAATCGTGTATTGGATGATAGTTGCGGATTTTAGGATACATTTTCTTTCTTCCCAAAGATATGGAAAGACACACCCCTCATCTGCAAGAGTTCCTTGATATGCTGGCAAAGTTTGAACTGTAGGATATGTAAAAAAATCTCTTACAGAATCATAGACACCAATATAAGCGAATGCTTTTAAAACATAAGGTCTATAATTTTGTACCTTTATAATTTCACCCATCACCTCATCAAATATGAGAGATAAGCATCTATGTTCTGGATGCTTGTCATTGTCGACACATACTATTAAATCCGCAGCAACATCAAGTATCAAATCCTTCAAATCAGATTTCAAGTGATTTCTTGTATACGCAGTCTGTTCGTTATATTTCGTATAATGAAAAGCAGGACATTCATTCGATACATTATAGGTACTAGAAAATCCAGCCACAGATTCTACAACAGTATTGCCTTCATTATGATACAAATGCACCCCTTTATAGCCATCTCCATAACCAAGATAAACCAAATTCTCATACCCCAAGATACGCTTTGCATTTAAAGCTTCTTCTTGTCTTTTTTTTGTTAGAGCCGAGATATAGTCACCATTAGTTACTATAGCAACGGTAACATGAGCCTTTGCCTCCTTAAACCACTTAAACAAGTTACCTGCTACATTTATCTCATCATCAGGATGAGGAACCAAAACTAATACTTTATACATGACATCCTAATCTTTTGTACAATTGATAATAAGCCTCTAAACTCTTGTCCTTATCAAATCTATCATGTGCAAAATCCATACATTTTTCAACATAAAAAGATTTATTATTAGAACATATATCTTTTATCGCATCAATAATTGGATAAAAATTCTCTTGTTGATTAATTACTAAACCACATCCAGGGCCAACTAATTCTGGAGATGCTGTATTATTGTACACTATAACAGGCGTACCACAGCTCATAGCTTCTACTGTAACCATTCCAAAAGTTTCACCATAGGAAAGATTTACACAGACATTAGCAGCAGAGTAAATATTTCTCAGTTCTTTAATGTTCTCTGTTCTATGAATATGTATTATTCTAGAGGGCATGAACAAGCTACCAGCATCTCCTACGTAAACAATTTGATATTCTTCAGGTAAAATGTCAGCTAAATACAAAAGTTCTCTGTAACCTTTTCTATCACTCATTTGCGAAGCTACTATCAATACAGTTTTTTGGTTAGAAGAAATGCCATATAAACTTTCTACTTTTGAGTCTCTTTCATAGAAAAATTGCTTTCTGTCCACCCAATTATATATGGTAACACAATGTCTATCTGAAAAAATCTTAGATATTGCTGCTTCCTGAGTAATCCATTTTGAAACACCTACTACATATAATTTATCATAAGATACTTCATGAAACCAATGGTATTTATCTGCTTGACATTTAGTAGAAGTATCAAAAAAAAGAGTAGGGTTGATTCTATCACTTTTCAGTTGAGGACAATCTTTACAAGTATGTTGAAACCTATTACAATTTGCAAAAATTGGATGCACACATTTTCCTGTAAAATACCAACAGTCATGAAGTGTCAACACTAAACCGATATTATTTTTTGAAACATAATTAAATAGTAATCGTAAATTTATATAGTTACTATGAAGATTATGTATGTGGATAACATCAGGATTGATGGTTTTCAAACGTTTAATCATCTTTTTTGTTTCAAACCAAGAAAAATACCCTTGCAATCCTGTCAATCTAGACAATAAAGCATGTAGCTTATGGTCAAGCATTCCTCCAATTTGGATATTGCCCGCAGAAGCTTTTCCATTAGCATAAACAAAAAACGACTCTTCCTTTTTAAATGATACATAATCAGCTATCTGCTTTGCCAAGCGTCCGTTGCTTCCTGTACCATATGTAGCATTGATTTGAACTATTTTCATTATCCAAATGTTATAACAAGTAATTTATCCATCTATCTATTCGTAATCTCTCAATTGTCTGTTGCGGAACAAAATGCTTTTCTTCTTTGACAAAATCAACATCCAGGATCGGATTATCTCTATCAACTATTTTAATCTGAGCTGAATTATAAAAAGGCATTTTAACAATATCTTTGTTTGTAGTAATTACCTTTTTACCAATCGCCAAAGCCCACAGCAAACGAGGAGTAACACCTGTTTGTTTTTCTATATCAGTATCTATCACGCATCTAGAAGCGAGCATAATCTGCTGTACTTCTTCAACTGATATTTTTTCGGTTATCACATATTCAGACTCTATATTTTTATAATAATCATCATATATTTTTTTCCATTTAGGAGAGATTTTGCGCCAAACAACAATTAAAGGATTTGTACTAAAAGCAGGTTTCTTTACATAGATTCTAAAATCAACCTTTAAACCTACAGCTTTAGCCTGTTTCGCAATGTTCTCTACAATTCTCAATCTGTCATCATGATCTGTACCAACAATAGAAAGATCACAATTAATGCCACTATCAGAATTTACAGGAGTCCAATATATTGGAAGGAATTCCGTATAATCATACTTATTAGAATCATCGAAATCGAAAGAAAGAACCTTATCGAAATATTTTGCATTTCTAAAGTAGTCATAAATCATAGAAGAATCCCAAATATAGAGCGTAGACTTTATATGTGGATTCGTACTCTTCAATCTATTTAATAGATATGGACAAAATGTAACTCCCTGTATATCTATATAATAATCAAATTTTTGATTTAACTCTGGAATTTCATTAAATTTGGCTTTCCAATAATTAGTGTAAACATCAAAAATATAATTATAAATTCGCTTATAACACCTATTAATAGGATTCATCTCTACTCTATGAGTGTCTGAGGGCAATGTATCTCCTGGAATAAATACAACTTCATGCCCTTGCTTTTTGAACTCTTGAAGAATAGGAACATACAGGTCCAAATAAGTCTCTGAAACTAGCAAAATTCTCATAATAAATTGATTTAAATTCTCATTAATACATTATCGAAGATGATATTATTCAATTCCAACAATACCACTTTCCTTACCATGAACTTTTGGATCATGCTCAATAAGAAGCAAAACTAATCTCCACAATCTATGATAAAGAAGCCATAATGCAAGTCTACCAATTTTACTTTTGATACATCCGTCAAATTTTTGATATTCTTGCCTAAAGGTATTATTGTTAGCAATATCCAAAAGATATTTCTTTTTTTGACACTTTGACAATCCGCTACCTTTCAGATAAAACTGTTTTAATGCAGCGGAAACTCGAGAAAAGAATTGTCTATTACATATAATCTCTGGATTCGGAACCTTCCACTTTTCAAAATATGGAAATGTTTCTGCAAGCAAAAAAACAGCCATGTTAAAAAGTTGGTCATTAAATTTCATATTAGTAACACTATTTGGATTAAAGCGATAGCGATAAAGATTCATTGGTATGTAAACAGCATTCTTTGCTGTATCATACCATGGCAATTGCATCAAGAAATCTTCCTCTACATTTAAAAAAGAAACATCCTCATATCGTTTAGAATTTAAAATCACCTGGCGTTTAAACGCTTTATTCCACACATTATTAAATCTATCAGATGTCAATGAAACTTGCTGAAATTTTAAATAATCTTCATTTTGCATGTAGTATTCATATTCTCTATAGTGTTTCCAAAAAGGAGTTTCTCCACCATTCCAGAAACGAACCCCATTAAAAATCACGATATCAGCTTGATATTTTTGAATAGAGTTATAAATAGCTTCTAATGCATTTTTTTCCAATTTATCATCAGCATCAACAAACAGACAATAATCTCCATTTGCATGATCTACTCCATTCATTCTTGCGGCTATCTGTCGCAAATTAGTTTGGTGTAGAAGAGTAATTTGTAATGAAGTATATTTTATATGAAGAGATTCACAAACATCAAATGTATCATCTGAAGAACCATCATCAACTATAATAATCTCAAAATCTCTAAATGTTTGACAAAAAAGAGATTCTATGCATTCAATTATGAGAGTTCCCACATTATATGCAGGAATAATAATACTAAAAAATGGAGTTTTCATTTTACAATATATTTAAAATATGGGACTTATAAGGGATAATATCACCTCCCTTATTTATGATATACAAAGCATACCAATTGTATATATAGATAGCTATCATTATAAACTTAACAAGAATATTTATCTTGGAAGTTGAGAATAATTTAGCTTGATATATAAATAGAATAAAGGTTATATAATAAGTAACCCTTTCAAGAAATGTCACCTTATATGTTAACAGTTGCAACAAAGAGGAAAAACACGTCAGAACAAACACAAAGTGTAAGATATTTTCATTTATCGCTTTTTTCCTTTTTGCATAGTATACAAAGACTATAGGATAAAGGAAAACAGCAATAACACCTAATCCTGTACCACCTACATTAGCCCTAGCCGCATAACTGCCAGTTTGACTATAACGTTCAGCATAAAAGTCAGAAATCAGTCCAAAGTTTCCCAAGAAGGACATTAATAAGAAAAATGATGACACGATAACACTCATTCCAACAATAGCCAAAATCGAATAAACATTCTTTTTATTTTTATCTTGCATAAATGAAATTCTCCACATAATAGGAAGAATAACAAATATTATTGCAGAAGAGTGAAAAAAATAAGCTACTAATTGACAATAAATGTAAACTTTTAGATTGCCTTTTATAAAATTAGCAAATCCATAAGCCAAAATAGACAAAGCACAAAATTGTCTCATTAAATTTAGCGTATGCCCATAAAACATTATGCAGAAGAAAAACGTTGCGAGAAAAAGGCTTACATTATTATATTTTTTAAACAACCATAAAGCACAAAAGTAGAAAAACTGTATAAAAAAAGCAGTTACCAATAGTAAACTTTGTGAATCATTAGAAAAAGAAGAGGCCAAAAACGCTAATGCTAAAAAGCCCTTATCACTTTCAAATGAAGCAAAATCTTTTAAAGAGGTAAGCATCTGTGCACTTTCAAAGAAAGAATTTATATACACAGTTGTATCAATACCAACACCGAAATCTCTAAAACCGGAAAAAACAGTATTGATTACTACTATTAAACTCACCGAAATCATTGCTATTGTCTTCTTCTGAACAAAAAATCTATCAGCAATGTAAGACAACAACAAATTTACAAATAATATAATAAAATATGGTTTCATCAAATTGTTATTTACATTTATGGAAAATCACATCTTCATGTGACCACCTAATATTTACTTTTACAATTTTAGCTGGACGTCCAACTACTAAACAATTATTAGGTACATCCTTAGTAACCATTGTCTGAGAACCTATAATAGTACCATCTCCAATTGTTACCCCCTTCATAATTTCAGAACAAGGAGCAACCCAAACATGGTTACCAATTTTTATAGGTTTTGCCTTATTTATACGTTGATTACTATCTAATGAATAAATAGGGTGGGAATCACTAGTACGAATGATAATATGATTAGAAAGCATGCAATTTTCGCCAATTTCAATACTCATATCATCCTCCTGGGCATTAACGTGAACATCATTAGTAAAAGAAGTATTTTTACCTATTGTAATATGAATTCCATTTCCTTCCATCCAAAAGCTACATCTTGGTCCTATTTTGCAATTTTCTTTAAATATTATTACATTATTAGTTCCAATTATATGAATGATTGGATTATCAATATTACAATTAGGTTCAATAACTAATAAATTATTGCCCCCCCGTACTTCTTTTTTATAAGAGCCTATACCTTCATGTTTGACTTCCAATTTTCCATGAGTTAGTTCATAATTATAGATGAATCTTCTCAATTTACTTTTAATTCTCTCAAAAAATAGCTTCATCATACAAGTATTATAGATTCAACAATTATACCCTATTATTTAACCAATAGTATTTCTTTAATTGATATTACAGACAAATTTATCATAGAGCATTCAATGCCCATTATCAGAGATTTTCCTTAAAATATGAAAATGACTTTTCTCTATATAAAGCTAGTTTGTCATAAACTTGAATATAGTCAATTTCTTCTAATGATTCTATGTCGTTTAAGCAATTTACCATTCTGTCCGTTAAACCAAACATACTTAAAAGTGATAGAAAACGAGAACTACCTCTTTCATTATTAACTATCACAGCAAATGGCTTTTGGTACAAAATTGAAAAAACGCAAGCATGAAAAGAATCCGTTATAATAAAATCACTGTCCCTAAATGCAATTAACCATTCTTCAACCGATGGAACAATCCTTTTGTTCAAATCACATTTAATGTTATTTAACTCAGGATTGACTGTTCTAATTTCATAATTATTCTTATTCGAAAACTCCTTAACCATTTGTTGTTTTTCGGAATTCATATCAAGAATATAAGCAAAAACTTGATGATTACAAGTAGGAGATACATTCTTAATCAACTCATTATAATCATTCTTTGTAAGCAGCAAAGTTGGGTCAAGTGTATGGACGGCCTTTACACCAAAATATTTGAGACAATTTACCACTCCGCTATCTTCTCGCACACTAACAGCATCAAACATTTTCAGAAGCTTTTTACATTTCTCTGTTTGAACGCTGGTATATTCCCAATTTTGAGTACCAAATGAAGCCGAATATGCAATTCTTTTTATATTCCACCCCTCTGCAAACGAAAGATATGCATTTGAGATATCGGACAATAACATTCTTGGTCTCCATATTTGGTCACTTCCGACAACAATACAATCATAATCATTAGACGATATAGCCGAATAATCATCATATATATGAGACATATGTATATATTTATCCTTAAACGACTGTAAATTTTGGGCTACTATAGGAAGCCACTTGTTAAATTTACCTTCATAATTAATATAACCAGGATATTTACCTAAAATCTTTTTTATAATTCTCTTTACTATAGTAACTTTGGAAATTGAAGGCAGTGTAAAAGGCACATTAATAATCTCCACCTCATGCCCTATTCTTTCCAATACCGTTTGCAAAGCATAAGCCTGCAATATCCCTCCATAATTAGTATGGAGAGGTAATGTTAATATTCCTATTCTCATTTTTTCATTCACTAATTTTACAATCTATGCAAGATCCAGAAAATCTTCCAAATCAAGTCTTGCAATAGACTCAAAATATTGTCTCTTGTTTTCTTCTTCTTTAAATATTTCATCCTTCAACCTGTTTCCCAATGTATAAGGGAAGGTCCCTTTGATTGACTCAGACAAAACCTTAATCAACTTGTCAGATATACCGCCACGATGAATTAGAGAAATGTAGAAGTCTGTCTTATAACATTTTTCGCTTGGATTGTTACAAATAAAGTCTTTTGAGAGATATTCTTCTATAAAGATATCATATAGTCCGTTCTCTTTCAATACATTGAAATTTTCTGGGCTATCTACATTAAAAGTGCCACGCTTATATTCATGCTTCAAGAGCATTTCTAATGACTCCTTAATTTCTCCCCGCGGTATCATCTTTGCTCGTAACATTTCAACATAGACATTAGCGCAACTTGCAAAAAGCATGAAATCATCATACCACAACTTGCGAGTCATTTCGGGATTATTTCCAAGAATAATAGAAACGTCTGCAGGTTTTAAAGCCAAATACATTTTAACTTGCTTCAATTTACCTATCAAAAGACTTATAACTTTATCCTTATGCCTTTCGTTCATCAACAAATCGTGAAGCAACTGTGCTTGTTCTTCATATTGCATGCAGGAGTCTGTCTCTTTCAAAAACAGCAACAGGTCATCCTCTGTCTTGATGGCCAAGCACAGACGTTTAAATATTTTACCAGGACTCGCATCTCTAGGCGTTATGGATAAGTTGTAGTGCCGCTTATAGTCGTTGACAGATTGCATCAAACTACCAATCGGAGTAAATTTACAGTAATTATCCATTATGAACACCCAAAATGCAGCTACATGAGAAAGAGTTATCTCAGAATCCTTATAATGTGCACAGTCGTTGCGTCGATTTCGCCAGAAACAGACATCATCCCTTAATGTATCAGGCAATTCAAAGAAAGCAGGATCATCTGCTCCATTAGCTCTCTTCTTGATACAATCAACAACTTCAGAATCCCATTTTCCTTCATTACGCAAGTTATTCATACACGCATCCCATCTTGCTTTCTTGAAACCAGATGGCATTTCTGAATTCAAAAGATTATTTCTTACAGCCTGAATAAAAGCGATGTAAGAAAGCATCAGTGCTGGTCTGGCGATACCATGCCGATAACAGCGTATGGCATCATTCAAAATATCTCGCAATACAGTACCTTCCTTGAATTCATCAAAGATATTAAGGAATTTAATAAATCGTTCATCCATAATCTATTATGTTTATAAGGTGATTATAAGCACACAAATTGAGATTGACTACATAATTAAAAAATTATCACCGAGTAAGTGTTTCTAGAAATCCATTATAAAATAGAAATTTCTCATGAATTTGGAAGAAGCTTTTATCCTTGAATCTTCATCCATCATAAAATTAGCACTTGGCGAATATTGATCAGAGACATGAATGTCAGAGGAAGTTTATTTTCCAAAAGCAGTTTTGACAACTTTTACTCCTTTTTCACCTAAAACTTGCTTTACAACCCCTTTGACAAGGCGTTTCGTTTTATTCTTTACCCTTGAAGACAATGAAATCTTCAAGCAGATATCAACTGCATCTTTTATAGTCTTTCCTTGATAAATCAAAGCAAAGAACAAGGCACGTTTGGGATGTGCATGAGTATGTTCATTGAATCCGCCATTACAAAGATTAGCCTTATCTAGGTCCGATTTACGAACCGTCATATTTAGCCTATCAAAGTATTCCTTGCCTTTTGAGGTATTAACAAGAACCAAACCAACACCCTTGTCATCATCAAAGTCCTGGTCTGTAACTCTTGCCGCCCAATAATCGCCTATGGTTAAATCGCTATGATTTACTCCATTCTTACATTTGCATTCATAACATGAAGGGCGCAAATATATGTCAGAAAGGAATCCTCGCATAAAAGGATTATCGTAGTGTATATCGGACGACAAAACGGTATTTTTATCCACCTTAGAGGCGGACTTTTGACGGACGACAAAACGGAATTTTTTCCAGCCACTCTCACGTTTATCTCTAAACTTAATGTCCCCTATGGGGGACGTTGCGTTTAGAGATGAAAGCAAAACGGAATTTTTTCCAGCGGTCGCCTGAAGGCGACTCTGTTCTTTGGCATCATATCCTCCATAAGTTTCTGCCAAATATCTTCGCCAAACACCAGGGCTTGGAACTCCATGACAAAGGAAATCAACAGCCAGCAAATTTGGATATTGCTTATTACGGAGATATGTTCGTAAACCAGCTATTTGGCACGGACTTCCGACAAACAGAACTTCACGTCCCTGCTTAAGAAAGCGCTCTGCATCTTTAAAGGAATTGCCAATCTTACTCTGAAGATATTTACTACCCATCATTGGATAAACGTCCTCTATCTTCTCTGCATAAACGTGATGTACTTCCCAGCTCTCATCATATACAGCTCCAAAAACGACACCGCCCTGATTGATAACCTCTCTTGCTAAAGGAAGGAAAACACCACCTGAAGAGCTGTTCATTCGCTCCCCGTCATCCGGATTCTTCACCGCAAGCACTTCCAGTACAGACAGTTTATCAGCTTGATTCAATATTGGACATACTTTCTCGCACAATCCACACTTGATACAAGTCTCTTCATCCACCTGCGGATACAAGAAGCCCTCAGTATCCTCTTCCAATCTGATGCATTGTTTAGGACATCGCTGTACGCAAGCAGAACACCCACAACAATTTTTCTTATCTGTTATATGTATCATCACTTTGAGAATTTATGTAGCATACCAAGAGCTTTAGCCTTAACAAATACTCGTTCATTGCTTGACAAGCCCAACGTATATGCTGTTAATGAAACAGAAAGTACACATACTATTCCAACTACGAAAAATCTAATCACCGTATCTTCCATATTAAAATAGACAAAAGCTGGAAGAATTACCGAAACTGCGATTACCAAAAGTACTGGTGAATAGATATATCTTAAATAATCTCTGATTCTAATTCCAATTAAAGGACGAAGCAGGAACATTCGTACAATCTGCGTCAAAGATTCCATCAAAAAGTGTACTATGAATACAGAATATGCAGGAAGTCCCAACCGGAGAGATATATACGAAATAGGTAATATCATCAATAATATTGTTCCACAAATCGCCTGATACTTTCGCACCTTGCCTGTAGCCTGATTTGCAATAATCAACGGATTAGACAAAGTATATATCAAAGACGTACATAGCATAATACGCAAGAAAACAACTGTATTATCTGGCACTATCTTCAGCCATACTGTCAATATGAATTTTGTTTCAAAAAGAACAGGCAAAGACAGGAAGAAGAGAAGAAAGAATGAGAAACGTGCACTGCGATACATCAACTTGTGCATTTCCTGCATTTCTCCCTGTGCATATGTTTTGGTGATTTGAGGATTGAGTGCCATCTGGAAGTTGAGAACAAACTGCTGAACTGCATTCTGTACCTGAACAGCAATACCACGGGCAGCATTAACAACAGGTCCGAAGAAGACATTCAACAGCATGTTCAAACCTTGTCCGAAGAGCACAGCCGCCAAGTTACCAAACATACTCCAACCGGCAAAACCGGTCATTTCCTTAAATAATGCTTTATCCCATACGTGCTTGTATTTGGTTTCTTCAAAATGCTTGTTACAATAATAGCTATAGCAAAATCGAATCAATAACTGTATCGCCAAGAGCAGGAAAGCATACAAGACTAACTTATCAAATGAGAACACTAACAGCATATAGACAATAGCCAACTTTAATACCACCTCCAAAATGGAGATATAAGCAAAAGCCGACATTTTCTCATGAGCGACAATATCCGCATTATAGGGTACACTTATAATCATAACGACAGCAGCTATTATAGAACACTGCAACACCCAGAAGGCAGCATCCATTCTATCAGCAGGTATCTGCATCTTATTATATAAGAACCACAAGCCGATGGTTTCTCCCAATAACACGATTACACCTGCTATCAGCGTATGAATCTGAAGTGTAGTACTAAATACGGTCTGCAATCTATTATTATCTCCTTTACCCAAGGCAAAAGTGATGTATCGCTGCGTTGCAGATGACATGGATCCATTAATGAATCCGAACATAGCAACAATTCCTCCAACCACATTATATATACCATAATCCTCTACTCCCAATGTATTCAAGACAACTCTGCTCGTAAACAGAGACACCGCCATCATAAAGAGCATACGGAAGTAAAGAAGCAATGTATTCTTCGCTATTCGTTTATTATTATCTGATGTTTGATTTGACATTATTTTATTTCAAGTTTTTCTTTAAAATCCTACATATCTCCTCATCCTTACAGGACACTTCTTGTCACAGACATAAGCCATAAGCGTAGATAGTACGATACACAATAGCCAACGCAATGACCAGAAATCAGGTATGTGAAGATGAAAGAATGTAAATATGACAAGACAATGGGTTAGGTACATAAAGAACGACACTCGCCCTATATACACTACCAATCGCCCTAAAGCTTTATTTTGAATTTTATTGTAATACGTTCTGGCTTTATCTGTAAAAAGCCACATAATTATGAAATATGAATAAATATGTGCAGAAAGTTTTATTCCATGTACAACATTGCCATTCATACGATGAAGCAAGTATATGTGTACACAACACAACAGAATCGCCAACATCGCATAATGCAAAGGATACTTGTTTTGCAAAGGCAATTTAATTCCTTGTACCTTCAATACTCCCATCACATAAAATATCATCCATACGGGAAAAATACCAGCAGATTCTACCAAAGACAACTTTGCATTTTCTATCCGCATGACATAATCAAATAGTGAAATTCCAATTATCGTTATAATTACCGCATAATTGCCCCCCCAGATTTACGATTTACTCGCTGGATAAGGGGTGTAAGGGCATAATACTGGATAATCAAAATGATGAAATAGAAGATGCTCATATCTCCCACGAATGTTCGTATGATAGATACCATGGGACTTTCGCCTCCACGTATCGCCAACAGCATCCAAGGAATTGACCATAACAGCATCGGTATATACACTCTCGGCACTTGCTTCTTTAAGAACTTGACGTAGCTGCCTTGTTCGGCAAATGATTTATGACCGATAAAGTAGCCTGATATAGCTAAAAATATCGGCACAGCGCAATTCAATAACTGTCGCAAGAACAGATTGAAGTGAATCTGTCCATCGGCATAGGTATGAATCCCTATCACCATGATGATTGCGATGCCTCGCAAAAAATCAAAATATGTATCTCGTTGTTGCATAAAATTTTCTACTATTATTACCCCTATATAGTCTATATAACACCATGTTAATAACAAGATATATGAAAGTTTTCATCTCTTCCTTTTACGATTTGGGTTTGTTTTCTTAACCCATATTATCATCTCCTCTGTATCCAAATTATGAAGCTTGCAATAGGCCCTAATATTTTTGGGACCATTAGGCTTTTTCGACTCTATCACATAATCTTGATAAGCCGCAGAATAAACTTTTATCATAAATTGAGTCAAATCTAGCTCTATATTCATATCTTCAATTTGCCTGTCATCATTTTTATGACATAAATTCATCAAAGTGTTACATAGACTGCTAACCCAATATCGAAATAGAGACAAAAGCAACGTCAATTGATTCGGGGAAGCTGCTGACAGCAACCTTGTCCTTAAAACCTCATTAAACAAAGTTAACGTGTCATCCGCATCATCATCTTTTGCAGAAAAGCAAGTTTTAAAACAAGCCTCCTTATAATGATCATGTACTAAAACTTCTTTATGAGATTGAATTCCCTCCAAAGATTTTTTGTACTTGTCATATTCACGTTTTACTTTATCACTTAAATATGCCTTATAGATACGAGAATAAAGCCAATCTAAATATATGATGGAAGGACTTGCAAACCTTGGCTTGCCCTTTGTTGTCGAGACTACATATATCGTCGAGCATTGGCATGGCACAGGAATAAGATTGTGCAGGAGCAGCTTTCTTACTCATCTTCTTGCGTACTTCCTTTGCTTCCGGTATAGTGTCGTCGTAAATATCTTGAAACTTTTCTGGAAGCATCGAGAACATTCGCTCTAAAAATTCTTTATCTGCCATAAGACCCTATTTATATAAATCTACATTGACATCGAATGGTGAATCAAAGTCTTTCAACATAACATGCTTTGTATCTTTGTCGGATAGGTTGGCATGTTCTGTTGGGATTTTCCAATCAATACCGAGGGTATCATCAAGGATACTGATGCCACCATCAGCCTCTGGATGATAGAAGTTATCACACTTGTACTGGAAGACTGCTGTTTCTGAAAGGACTGCGAAGCCGTGGGCAAAGCCTTTTGGGATGAAGAACTGGCGATGATTGTCTTCTGTCAGTTCTACAGCCACATGCTTGCCATAGGTTGGTGATCCATTGCGGATATCTACTGCTACATCAAGTACTCTACCCTTTACGCAGCGTACCAACTTGCTCTGGGTATAAGGTGGACGTTGGAAGTGCAAGCCTCGCATTACGCCATAACTACTCATGGACTCGTTGTCTTGGCAGAAGTGTACACTGTGTCCCAGAATTGGGGCAACCTTTTCATCAAATTCTCGTTCGCTGAAACTCTCGAAGAAGTAGCCACGAGCATCACGGAAGAGGCGTGGCTCTATAATGAGTACGCCATCTATATCGGTTTTGATTATATTCATTGTTTTCTAATATTCTAAATTCTTTTTTAGTGTTTGATTTTTCTCATCAAGTATTGAAAGGAGATACTTGCCATAGTCATTCTTCAACATAGGCTGAGCATTCTCTCTCAACTGTTCTGCGGTAATCCAACCCTGGCGGTATGCGATACCTTCCAGGCAAGCCACCTTCAAGCCCTGGCGCTTCTCCAGGACTTCAATAAAGGTGGATGCTTCAGAAAGAGAATCATGGGTTCCGGTATCGAGCCAGGCAAATCCTCTTGCCATGGTCTGTACCTTCAGCTGCTTATCCTTCAGGAACTCCTGGTTTACGGTTGTGATTTCCAACTCACCACGAGCGGATGGCTTGATATGCTTGGCTACTTCTACAACCTTGTTAGGATAGAAGTATAAGCCTACCACTGCATAGTTGCTCTTTGGATGTTCAGGCTTCTCTTCAATGCTCAGGCAATTGCCTTGCTCATCAAACTCAGCAACACCATATCGTTCCGGATCACTTACACGATAGCCAAAAACGGTAGCCTTGTTATTTTGTTCTGCATCTACAACTGCTTGATGCAGCATCTGATTTAATCCTGCACCATAGAAGATATTATCGCCTAATACGAGGCAAGCGGAATCATTACCAATGAATTTCTCTCCGATAATGAAAGCTTGGGCTAAGCCATCTGGCGATGGCTGCTCTGCATACTCAAACTTCACTCCGAACTGGCTTCCATCGCCTAAGAGGCGCTTGAAGCCTGGCAAATCAAATGGTGTTGAAATAATGAGTATATCACGGATACCTGCCAACATCAATACTGATATTGGATAATATATCATTGGTTTATCAAAGATTGGTATCAGCTGCTTGCTGATTCCTTTGGTGATTGGGTACAAGCGTGTACCACTACCACCTGCTAATACTATTCCTTTCATATAATTATTATTTATTGATCAATAACATGTTTTCTAAAATCATCCTGTCCTTCTTTAGCATTAAAAAAGGCTTTTTTCTACCTCTCCGTCTCTCCTGCAAGGAGAGCTCCACCTTTCTCACCAAGCCTCTCTTCCCTCAGGGACGAGAGGATGTAACCGCCCTCCGGTGCTCGGAACCGCTACGCTACAAGGTTGGCGGACCCTCAAAGGTCTACGCCAGGTTGTGCGGGATGGGACCGCCTTGATCATACCTGCATTGAGCAATCTAAAAATTCGATTTGATTATATGTCTGCAGTTGCGTCAACTTATGTTTAAACTCAATGAGCCAATCATAATCCACTTCCCAATCCTTACAATACTTGCGCAAGCTACAACCTTTACAATTTTGTTTGTAGCCCTACATCACTTTTTAGAAATATTCCCTTGTTTCCATTATCAAACTGTTTTGATTACGGATGCAAAGGTAATATATATATAGGTACCGCCATACGGGCTAACGGTAATTTACAGAAGTTATAAACTAATTTTTAATTATAATTTACTCATAATTAAAGGCATAACCACGAGAGTCTTTGAAGAGGCGTGGCTCTATAAAGAGCACGCCATCAATATTTATTTTTATTACTTCCATTTGTATAATATTTTTTTAAAAGATGCAATGATTAAAGCATTTACCATTTTTTACGGCATGCCCCCCAATATCACTTTTACAGCATTATCTTCCAAAGAAGTTATTCGCTCGTCATTCAACATCTTCCTATTTATCAAAAATAGAGCAAACTTTGTTGACAATGGGGGTTTTACTGTCATTGACCACAACCAATTAGTAAATTCCTTCCTAGTAACATGCAAAATTTCTTTAGCAAGCCTTTCATCATTATCTAAAATCTCACAAAGCTCATTTGGAAGCTTTTCTTCGCTCATACGCTTACAAAGATGAAATCTAATCATTGCATCCCATGATTTATTTTTGTAGTTTTTATATGTTAACTCATGAATCATCTGGGATAATGCTCTTTCATTAGTTTCAAGCGATGCATATATACCATTCAACATTCTCGACTCATCCTTGCAAAAGTCCCACCAAGTTTCATCTTTGGTTTTATATCGCAAATCATGTTCAATTTCATGCCAACCTTCAGATAAAACAGTTCTCAACTGTACCTCATAAGTTGCATCAATAAGACTCGCATTATCTCCATACTCACTCAAAGCATCTTTCAATCTCTCTTGCTCTCGATGGTTCATTCTCATTACCAAATTCAATCTTTCCGGCATAAAAACTTTATCATGAAAAGGCAACAGTCTCTTCAATTTTTCATGTTGAGGGTCACCGCCATCAAAAGACTCTATAATATCAGTCAGTTCTTTGAGTTCCTTTGAAGAATTTGATTCATTCGTAGAATCATAACCTTCCATTGTCTTCAGCTTTTCATAAAAAATAGACACATCCTCTTGAAAATAAAAAATCACACGAATACCAATGATATCTTGCATCTTTCTACCGCTTCTTCTATAAGCATTAGCTTTAATATCCAGTTTCTTCTGAATAGACTCTTTGGATTTTACTCGTGAGAAGACACGATAATACATGCCTGCTTTTTCCAATAATGGTATGATTCTTCCTTCTATATTTTCTTTAATTGTTTCCATGACTATACATTTTTATTAAGGAAATCTAAACCAGAATCAGATATATGAGACTTATCACCATCTGTCAAAATATAACCACGAGTCACTAATGAACAGAAAACCTTCTTAAATGATTTCCCATCAACAAACTCATTCTTTAATCGTGATATGATTTGCATCTTTCTCCCTTTTGCCCCCTTCGGAATATACTGCTTTAAGATTTCCAATTCCATAGGAATTTGTTGGTTTCCCTTGTCGATAGTTTCAATAACTTCATGAAAATTTGGATCGAATCCAGAACCGTCTTTTACACATTCAAAGAAATCCACCCCTTCAGTTTTACCAACAATATCAACTTGATTGAACTTGCAACCAATAAACATACAGTCATCAAAAACATCAAAATTGACTTTTCCTTCCTCAAAATTAATATTTACGAAATTACATCTAACAAAACTTGAGGGCGCATCAAAACATGTATTCATCAAAATTTTGCTTTCCAAATATGTCTCTTTAAAATTAGACTTTGGTTTATGCAGTAATTTAATTTCCGAAAACAATCTCAAATCAGGTGTCATTTTACTACACATATCCTCCAATTGCATACACGTGTATTCTCTTTTTTCCTCATCACAAGCAGCCATAGCTTCAATTACTTTTTCAAGAAACTGCAAGGACATATCTTTATAATAACCAGGAAGTTCATCATGCTTAACATCTATAAGAGAATAACCCAAAAATAGCCCCAAAATAAAATCATTAATGAAACCAATATTATTATCACCCTTTCTATCAAGCAAAGCATGATTTGTTAAGCTGTTTGCTATATTATCTGTATCTTTGCTTGGCGTAGCATATTTTTCCAAAATATCAGAAGATAACAACAGTATCGCATTCTTAACGTTCTTTCTTGAATCGGAATTTATATTGTTATATGCAAAAGCTGATGCCAAACGCTCATAAATAAGCTGCTGCTCATTAATATCCGAGAAAGGGAGTTGCTGGCGTTCAATTTCTCGAGTAAGAAGTTTTGTTACATAATTTTGCACTAGCGAATCAGAATGTGCCTCTGCTTTATATTCAACGTCACTAAGAAAATGTAGATATCCTAATATTACAGGATTAGACAAATCATGAATATTAGAAGGCAAAAGACGCATTTTAGCTTCACTCAGCCAATCCTCTATTCTTGGTTGCTCCAATTTATATCGAACTATGTCCACATCTTGCTTACTTGATGTCTTTTGCTCATACCAGTCATAAAACTCGGGACCAGAAAGAATGGCTGTTTTTCTGGTAGTCAAAATAATCTTGGCATTCCCTTCCAAAAGTTCAGCTATTGTTTCCAACATGGTTTTTCCCTTATTCTTTTCGGACTTAGAATTTCCGTGGTCCAAATCCTCATTCAGAAGCTCGTCAAATCCATCTATAATCAAAGGAATTCTTCCTTCTTTGATATTGTGCATCACGATAGTATCACCAAGCAGCACATTAAAGGTCTTATTAATTTGTGATATCAACAAATAATAAAAAGTTGGAGCTTGACGATCCTTATAAAGTTCCATATAGAACGGACGCACTTTTGATGTTACATCAGAATAACTATTAAGCAATTCCATTGCTGTTGATGTTTTTCCATAACCTGCTGGAGCTTCTACAATTACTAATCTTGCACCTTTCGAATCCAATTCACTTCGCAAAGAGTTTATTATAGGCACACCGCTTGTATATGCTTTGCTCGTATAATTACGCTCTACTGTATATGGGCATCTTACATATTCATACTTAGCAGCTGCTAATTGTTCTTGGTCTAATCCATAAGCATGCATAACAGCAGATGTATATTCTTTGTATCGATTTTTAATCTGAGCATTAGCTTGCTTTACTTGAAAGAACCAATCAAAAAGATAATCTTCTATGTTTTCGACTTCCGCCTCCTTACACACACGAACTGAATAATTCAAACTTCTGAATTCTTCCGTAAGTTTATCAATTCGGGCTGTATCAACATTATTAAAGCAAACAATTTCGACACCAGGATAAAGATTGCGACCTACGGCATAAACCATATAATCCTCTTCTTCCTTTAATAAATGATATTCATATAAATCGAATATTTTCTTTACTTCATTCTTATCCATAATAATTTATATTACTTCAAGAGTTCTACTTCCATAAGTTCCTTAAGTATATGCTACTTTACTTGATTGCAGCATTACTTTTATGCATTTCTTCCATCATCTCCTCTAACGTTTCAGACGAAGAAAGTTTTTGCCTTTCTATCAAGAGTTTGTCTAAAAGATACTTGTGTCGGAACTCCACGTCATTAATAACCTGACTCCATGTTTTGATATAGAACGACGCATTTGCTTTTGTATAAGCCCAGCCCGACAAAGGATCCTTTATTACAGAATCTCGAAGATTTGAATCTACATCCTGCCCTATCAATATAAATGTCCATCTTTCTCGATGATCATTAAACGCATCTGTCTTAAGGATTACATCACCATACGTTTGTATCTGTCCAAACTCTTTATATGTCAATTGCTTTATGTAAGTAGGACTTTTTATCTCTACTACCAAATTATGAGGAGTACCATACTGCGAATCCTGTCCAGTCAAAAATAAGTCCATTTCTTTATACTTATCTGGATGATTGATATATTCTTTTTCTGTTACTCCCAAAAGCTCGTATCTATACTTCTCTAAAGCCTGCGTAAATTTTACTTCTTCGGAACACACTAAATTATATTCTTCACCGAAAATCCAATAATGATCTACAAGAATTTTCTGCAAATGCTTAACTTCACCAGCTTTCAAAGAATGGTCAAAAAGGACTTTCTTCAAATCCTCTACAACCAAAATTCTATCTTTTATCAAATTAATTGTAGATATAACTCGCTTTAAACGAGTTGTTTCTAAGATTTTTGCAAATTCTTTTCTATCATCGGAACTTAGTTCTACCACTGAATCAAGAATTTTAAACAAACTGTCTTGTTCATTAGTGTCCATAACCAAATTGAGTAACTCTAAGAATATACGCTTTTGATCTGTATTCAATTTCATAAAAACAGCTGGTCGTACTTCATATAAGCCCTTGACAAAATCTACAAATGTTTCTTTCTTCTTCAAATCCCATGGATTTGAACCAAAATCAGGCATGACCTTTTCTTTTTCAAAACTATCAATAACAGAATTTGCCTGTTTTTTTAAGAACGGACGACGCTTTTCTGCCAAAAAATCATTCAACTGTTTTTCCAAGCTTTTAAAAATAGTACGATTTTTGTCAGAATCAAACAAACTTCTAGTTTCCGTTTCTTCTTCACTCATTTCTGTTTTTGTAATCTCATCAAAGAAGTCATCAACCAAAATCAAACTATGATAAAAGTTATCTCCTTTATTATTCAGTTTAGTCGTTTTCCGATATTTTACCTTATACTCTTTATTTAGAAAGTAGAATTTTGAATATTCATCAGCCGACTTTTTGTTCCAATTAATGTAAACACCATGGAAAGTATGCCTAGTGTGCTCGATATCATATACATCGAATTTGACATCCTCTCTCTCCGCTATAACAGATTTATAATCTAATAGTTCTCCATTAATCTGAATTTTTGCTTCCTTCTTGACTTCTAGAAACCAAGCAAATCGAGTTTTCAGATAAGGAACGAGCTTTTCTTTCACATACCCAGATGTAATATCAGCATTAATATCTTTGAAAGAAACTACTGTACCTGATACATCACCAACAGCTAACTGTTTATCAGAAGCTTGATAGTGTTTTAAGTCTTCACTATTCACATCTATTCTGTATTCATAGATAGAATCAGCTAACTTGTATCTTGTATTCCAAGACGCAAATCTTGCAAATTTAAAGAATGTCAAACGTCCATATCCATTTTTACCATGAACCAAATCCGTTTTTTCCTTTTTACCTTTTCGCTTTGCCGAATCATAGAACACCTTAAATTTATCAGCCAACTCCTCATAGCAGATGCCATCACCATTATCAACTATCTCTATAGAATCTGCCAATCCAAACTTTTCGTTGGCATACTTTATATTGATGTCCACCTCTGTTGCATTAGCATCAAATCCGTTCCAAATATATTCTGAAATTGCCTTTTCTGGATTATATCCTTTCAGAATATGCTGAATACTCTTGGACGTTAAAATTACCTCATTAGTTTTCATCGTATAACAGTTTTATTAACTAAAGTTATATACAATTGACCTTGCATACAAACACCAAGATATCCTGCCATTTCAACCTTGCCATCTTTCCATAAATAGCGATATATCTCCATATCAATGCCATTCTCACCAACAACTATAAAAGCACCGAGCAGCGTATCATGAACGCAATCTGTGCGATTGCTGAGCGAACTTGGCTGAACCAAAGATATTAAACACTCTCTATCATTTTTGGCATTTTTCATCTTTCGTAAATCACCGTTAGAACGTAACTACTGATTTTCAGCAGTTAGCACATCCAACAATTTTTCAAAAAAAGCATATTATTAATTGGTATTGCCAGAGCTGCCAATTAGGCAGCCTTGGCATTCACCTTTTTGTTCGAGTTATAATTACATGGGATTAGGGACCTGATAAAATTTTCGAAAACCAACCCGTCCTTCCTTACCGTTAAGGAAGGAGTCCTTCTAAAATCATCCCGTCCTTCTTTACCATTAAAGAAGGCTCCACCTCTCATCTCGGTCTCTCCCCCTCAGGGAAGAAGAGGGAAACCGCCCTACTCGGTGCTCGGGACCGCTACGCTCTAAAGTTGGCGGACCAGCAAAGGTCTGCACCAGATTGTGCGGGATGGGACCGCCTTAATCATTACCATTCATTTTGTTTTTATTAATCTTCCTGATTCTATCATCCCTTTCTTAAATATCTTGGCAATTTCATGTACAGCTTTATCTACACTCTCTTTTGCCACATATTTCTCTCGTTCTGTAAGAGATGAAGCCTCAATATTTTGCTTAGCACATTCTAAAGCAGAGTCTCTGGTTTCATCAAAGGTATATTCCTTTATATGCCCAGATCCTAATATCTCTTCTATGAACTTTGCTACGGCAAAGTCAGCACGTTGCAGCGCTAAAACTTGTTCTTTTGTCATCTTGCTATTTTTTTACACAAAACAATTTGCATCTCATTTCCTTAGCAAAGCTTTATTGATCACATCGAACAAATCTGGCTCGTCACTATATACAGAACTAATCTCCATAGTTGATTTGTTTACACTTATTTGAGTATTAACAACCCCATTTGCGTTAAGTTCGATTTCACCAACAAAGGTTTCTTTGTTCGTATCTTCAAAAGAGAATTGCATTTTGCCATGAATAGTTACTAATGAATTTATATCAAATACGATTATAACATCATTATTATTAGAAACCAAAGAATGTTCTTTCTGTAACACGGATTTACACTCTTTCAATTCTAAATCAACAACGTCAATTTCCCCTAACGCCCTGTAATAAAGTCCACCATTCTTTAAAGATTCACGAACTTGCATTTCCGCTTTTTCGTTTATCTCCTTCATATGCCCATAAATCACTCCTAGATAAATATTTATATTTTGACCATCTGTAAAAATAGTATTCAAATATTCATCAACATCAGGAATATAAAGTCTTTTAGACTTATAGTTCTTGATGTCACTATCCAGCGATAGTACAACATATCTGTAATCGTCCTTATCTTCACAATCATCATTATCTCTAGAGAATTTCTCTAAAGCACTAAGAACAAAAGCATCCGGGAATTCATTCTTTTTCTTATTTTCCCCAAAAGGAAATTGATGACTGAAATATTGAGAAAAGACAGTCGCAACATCGTCACAGTAGTCATATCCCAAGATATAAATATTCTCTCCTTCAAAGAATTCATCTACAATATTATCAACCCTTGTCCTTATATCTGAAATTTTAGGCAATCGAAACTCTGTTAAATGACCTAGCAAAGCTTCCTTTTTAGAAATACATGCCAATTCTGAAGTAAGATCACCATAAAGATTAGCCTTTATTTCGCTGACAGTTATTTCAGTTGTTACTAATCCTATCATATTTTTCAAGGCAAGACTCTTTAAGGTTTGAATTTTATTGCCTGGCTTGAAATACTGTTCCTTCTTTATAATATTTGTATCAATAAAAACATAATCCATAACAACAATTTGATGTTTTATAAAATGTCAGTATCGTTTTTAGGATAGAGGATTGCCTATCCTTTATATCTTTCCCAATCCATCACGCAGAAGGGGCTGCCGTAATCTTCGTAGGACTCCATCTGGGCTATCTTTGACATGCCAGCATCGAAGTAAGCTACATCTTCTATTGTAACTTTGTCTAATTTAATTTCTGAAATGATGGACTTCAAAATATCGGAGCAGGTATAGTCGGGACAATACATGTCATCGAAATAACAGAAGTGCTCATCTTTCACGAAGTGATAAGAAAGGGATTCTAAGATTTCCAGGAATGTCTCGAAGGCTTTGCGATGGTTGCCTTTCGACACATCTTCCTTAATCATTTTCTCGTATGGCAAGAGGAGATTGGATATCATATTACAATCCATGTCTATATTACGAGGATTAAAGATTGACTCTATCTCTCTTTTCAAAGGAGATAACTCTATATCAGTTCGTAAGGCTGATTGCTCAGCTCTACGAAGAATGTATTTCATCTTTTCAGAAGCCATAATTTTACATTTTTGTTCCCCATTGCAGTATCGCTCTGCGCTTGTCGTCGCTCGAATGAGGAATATTATTTTTTATTTGTCATATTCTTCTAGGAAGCGTTTAATCATGGAAGTTACGGCTTGCGGAGACCGTTTGACATGAACAATCCCCATAATTACAACTTGCTCGCCATCTATCAAATAATAGACACGGTTGGGGGCTAACAACAAATGGCGTATAACCATATCCTGACCAGATACCCACGAAGTGTAGCGAGCATCATATATGCCATGTGTGGAATATTGAGCCAGTTCATCTGTCTTTTCCAAGATATTATGGAGAACTTTTTGAGAGGTTAATAAGCCAAAATGTTCTTCCACATAGTCTATGACTTCATCTAACTGCGTCAAAGCCAAGTCTGACCAAACTACTTCCATCCTCTTTTAGCTTTGATAAAAGACTCAACTTGCGAATTTGGAATGCAGCGACCTGCTCTATTTTCCTTCAGAGCATATTCTGCAGCCGCAATCATCACCTCACGTGGTATCCCATGAATCGAATTAGTCGACTCACTCATATCAACATCGCCCAAAGAAGACTCAATTTTAGCTATCAAGGAATATTTATCCTCAATGCTTAAATTCCTGATTTCATCCCAATAAGGAATGGTTCTATCTTGTGATACATTACTTATCAACATAATACATTCTCCTTTATTTTAATCTTTGTCTGCAAATTTACGACTTTCTTTCGTAATCACCAAGGAATTAAGAGAAAAAATGCATTTATTAACCTATACTTGGCTTATGGCTAAACATTACAACACACAAAAAGATTCTGCTTCCTTATCTGCTTTTTTCCTTCTATGTTCATAACGTAATCTCCTCATTAATTATTGTTTTGTTTCGACTCCCCTGTCCCCCTCTTGCGAAGAGGGGGTCCTTACCCTATACCCAAGCCCTAAATCCCTACCATAGGGATTAGGGATGTAACCGCCCTCCGGTGCTCAGAACCGCTACGCTATAAGGTTGGCGGACCATCAAAGGTCTCGCCAGGTTGTGCGGGATGGGACAACTTAATATTTATCTTTTACGACCTTTCCCAAAAAGCTCAGAATGAGAACCTAAACGAACTAATTCTATTGCGTTATTGTTCTTATCAAACCAAATCAAAACGCTTATAATCTTTCTTGAACTGCGAGGTCTTTCGAATTTCTTTCATAAACTCTATTCCTCCATTGATGCCATGAAACTTTCTAAGCTATCTACTCGAACTACTCCTGCATCATGACCACTCTCTGCCTCTTTCATTGCTGCCAAAGTTTCTGCGTTTGGAACATCTTCCAAAGCAGCACTCCTTGAAACAGGGGTGTCTGAAACTATTTTAACGCCTCTCATAAGAGAGAGGACATTCTTTAATTGCTCCAACAAAGATGGGCTATCTACCTGTAATGTTAACTGTGCCATAACTTCAATATTTAATTCGTAGCAAAGATAAGGGTTTTCTGTGAAACTACCAAATTTTTAGAGGAGTTTTTACTTATTGCCCTAATCTCACGCAGATTTTATTCACATAGCTATGTGTTAGAACTTGGTAGATGGAGAAGAAGATTGAATCGATGCTTTGACGAATCTTTACATCTAAGCTGTCTTCATTGGTCGGAGGTTAGTCCTTCCAAATAAGACGGAATACAACTCGGCATGAAAATATGCCATTATCAAATATCTTTTCTAAATTATCGCAAATTTAAAATTTTCAATCTAGAAAGCCATAAGGAGCTAAATCTGCCGGATTTATATCGTATTCCATGCTCTTTGCAGAACGAATGACCTATAGTTGTACGACCGTAAGTCTGCAGTTGTACAACTATATATGCTATGGTTGTACAACTCTGGAGCTATGGTTGTACAACTATAAGGGTCTTAGTTGTACAACTACAGAATTCTGATTTCTTGACGGAACCAACAAACTTAGATAACATGCTGACTTACTGATATTTATGCATCTTTGCCATATTTCGGATATTCTCCAAAAAAGATTTCCTGGTCGGAAATCCGTAAGTTTTGAAGAGATTAAATCTTGAATTTGTAAGAAATTTCCACAATCAGGAGATTCTGACTGACTTCCTTATATCACCAATACAGCTTCCCCACTATATTATAAGTAGTTCACCTTTCTGTTTTTGGGAAAAAGTTATATTTTGCTCCCCATTGCAGTATCGCTCTGCACTTGTCGTCGTTCGAATGAGGTTTTTCGAAAATCACCCCGTCCCTCTTTACCCTTAAAGAGGGCTCCACCGCTTTCCCCAAGCCCCTTTCCCCTCAGGGGACAGGGGATGTAACCGCCCTCCGGTGCTCAGAACCGCTACGCTATAAGGTTGGCGGGGCATCAAAGCCCTGCGCCATGTTGTGCGGAATGGGACCGCCTTCCTATTATCTTGCTAAAGGTGCTGGATACTACCCCTATTTTAGAACCACCCTGTCTTGTAATAAATCACAAAGAGAACGTAATGTCTTTAATGTATAAGGACGAATCGTCAAGTCATCACAAACTATCTTCTTAT
>ENA-OVGJ01000319-OVGJ01000319.1-human-gut-metagenome-genome-assembly--contig:-NODE-319-length-25326-cov-103.825294_pt1 | contig 25326 bp, 20 predicted proteins | sample MGYA00237772_ERZ505423 | MGnify/ENA primary metagenome ERZ505423 (study PRJEB26158, sample SAMN06016386) | human gut metagenome | biome: human gut; feature: ankylosing spondylitis patient; material...
TGAAAAACTCATAAATAGTTCATTTTTAGCTATTCGGCTGATTTTAGCGTAATTTTTTTAGAAAACAGGTTTAATGATTGATGCTTTTTTCGAAAAAATAGGTTTAATGATTAATCCTATTTTTCCTAAAAATCCTATTGGAAAAATTGCCGTATCTTTGCCCCGTAATCAGATGATAAGTCTGGTTACGGGGCTTTTTCATGTACCGAGGAAACTGGTACCATTTCGAAGTTTCATGATGAGCCTGATGTAGAATATAATTTATGTTTTAGATTAGTTTAAAGATTAGTTTTAAAAGTTAGATCATGAAGGAAAAAATGAAAATCGTTAAGCTCCTTGCCACCCAGAGTGGAACGAGCCAGCAGACAGGTAAGCCTTGGAAATCTCGCGAGGTGGTTGTTGAGAGTGTGCAGAATGCAATGCATCCCGACCAGTATGTTGCCCGACTCTTTGGTGAGGCGGTGGATAAGTTTACGGCTCAGGAGGGTGAGGTGATTGGCATCGAACTCCGCCACAGCGTAAGAGAGTATAACGGCCGCTATTATGGCGAGACAAGCATCGCTGACTTCGAGCAGGTGCAGCCGTTTTAAGGGTGATTAGCAGAAAATTAAAGCATTTTACTAATCACAAAGTTCAACCTCAAAATTAAAAGTATCATGTATATTAAGGTACAGATTTCAGACGAAGTGTATAAGGCTCTTGTAGCCAGTGGGAAACGCAAGAGAGGCTCTATAGCCCTGGTAGGTCCTAAGGAGGGCAACTTCAATGCCTTCTCCAGCGGTAAGGTGAGAACCAAGCCCCGCAAGTTTGTCAAGCTGCCTCATGGGGTGGCCAGTGTAGATGAGGATTATGTGAGACTGCATCTCAACATCAACCGTCAGGAGACCGATATTGAGCCAGCCGAAGCCATCCGCTGCGAGAGTGAGGATGCGAGTGAATTTATCTTTAACAATCGCCTATGAGTTTCGGAATATCCAATAGTGTAATGAGCCGGGTGGTGCAGGTTTGCACCCCCGAGCTCTTCCACCAGGCTACCAGGAGCAGCGTGGTGAAGGATGTTTGTTCGCAGATAGCTGATGCGCTGGAGAGCAAGCGTCGTGGCGAGATGAATAACGAGGATTTCGAGACGCTGAAGACTCAGCTCAAGAAGCGCCTTCCGATACTTACTCCTCATGCCACCTTCAGGAATGGCCGCAGATGCAACAGTGATGCCATCCCCAGCGGCTTTTCCATCTATGATATCGACCATATCCCGAATCCTCGTGGATATTGGGAAGAGAAGAAGAAGCTGCTTTCAGAGAAGAGGCTGGAGGTTATGATGGTTTCCGGGGATTTGCAATCCCCGGCAAGCAAGGAGCCAGCCAGCTCTAAGCAGATAAACACAAGCAAGGAGCCGGCCGACTCTAAGCAGATGATCAGCGTTCTCGATCTGATAGTCCTGGTTCACGTAACTCCTTCTTCCGAGGGCTTGCGCCTCGTTTTCATCATTCCTGATGGTATGTCGCTGGCTGATGCCCAGAAATGGATGTCGCAGCAGCTGGGAGATGAGGAATATGATGTATGCGTGAAGGATCTAGCTCGTCCGTCTTTCATTGTTCCCGAAGACTATATCCTCTTTATCAATAATGAGGAATTGTTTAAGGAAAGAATCGTTACATACTCCCTTGCCGGGGATTGCAAATCCCCGGAACACCTGGCGGGGGCAAATCATCAAGTTCAAAGTTCAAATCTCAAAGTTCAAAGTAATTCAGATGTTCAAGACAATCGACTTCCGGGCACTCACAGCCATCCTGCTGTTTCTTCTGGCTCTGCTATTCAGCCTGCCCAATCTGGTGATAGCAATGGTACTGCTGCTGGTAATCTCAGCCCTGCTGGAGCTCATCCTGATGCTTGCCCGGAAATCTTCCCCACGGAGTACCAAGGCATTCCCTATTATCAGCTCATCCGCAAGCTGATAGAACTGCTTGGCGGCGAGCCGGAGCACGGATCCCGTAATTCCTTTATCTTTACGCTTTCCTGCTATCTCCGCTACCTTTGCGATGACAATCCGGCATGGATCAAGCAGATCATCCCCATCTTCGGCGAAGACCAGAAGCGAGCCTTCACCACCGTGGAGAGTGCCTGCAGCAGAAAGCAGTCGCACCGCATGCCCAGCATTGTGCGTACAGCCATCAAACTGGCTCAGGAGGCTGACAGCAAGGCGAGGGGAGAGGGAAGCTATGATGATGAAGATTTCGGCGATATCCATAATCCCGAATCCTATTTCTACAACATCCATCAGATGCCGCAGAAACTGCCCAAGCTCATCAAGCTCCTCATCTCCAAGACGCCTTCCATCTATCGCCCTGCGGTATCTCAGGCTGTATTTCCGCCGCTTGCTTCGCATCTCCTGGAAACCCGATTCCGCTATATTGATAATGTAGAGCACGAAGCAACACTATCGTCAATCCTCTGCGCACCGACAGGAAGCGGAAAGGAGGCGATTACCCAACCGATCAACAGAATCATGGCGGATATCAGAAGACGTGACGCCGAGCAGCGTGAACGTGAAAGAAAATGGAAGGATGAATGCAACAGCAAGGGTGCCAACAAGGATAGGCGTGAACGTCCGGAAGGGCTTGTGATACAGGAGGTAAACATCGATATGACCAATCCTGCATTCGTGCTCCGCATGAAGGAAGCTGCGAATCATTTCCTCTATGCCAAGGTAAACGAACTGAACCTCTTCGATGCCCTCAAGGGCAAGACCAACCAGCATTTCCGCATCATGGAGCTGGCTTTCGACCTGGGCAATTACGGACAGGACCGAGTGGGCACCCAGAGCGTCACCGAGACGGTGAAGGTACGTTTCAACTGGAACGCCTGCTGCACTCCCAAGAAGTGCAGAGATTACTTCCGCAAGGTGGTAACCGATGGACCTATCTCCCGCATCTCGTTTGCCACCATCGAGCGCCGTCCCTGCGGTTCGGATATCCCCGTATATGGCACCTATGATGCCGCCTTTGATGAGGAACTGAAGCCCTACATCGACAATCTCCTGAAGGCGAGAGGGCTGGTAAACTGTCCGCAGGCTATGCGCCTTGCCAAGACTTTGGTGGAGGAAAATGCCGAGTTTTCGCGTCTCTCTCAGAACTATGTCTTCGAGAATCTGAGCTTTCGTGCCAACGTCATTGCCTATCTCAAGGCGTGCGTGCTCTATGTGGCCAATGGCATGAAGTGGGAGAAGTCGATTGAGGATTTCGTGAGATGGAGCGAGCGGTATGATCTGTGGTGTAAGTTGAAATTATTCGGACAGATGATTTATGATGCCGACAATGATGGCTCTGATATCCGGAAGACCTCGCCAAGAGGACCGATGAATCTGCTGGAGCTTCTGCCTGATGAATTCTCGCTCGATGATTATGTAAAGGTGAGACAGAAGGAGGGTTATGAAGACAACATCTCGAAGGCGAAGGTAGCGCTCAGACAATGGGAGCACCGGGGATATGTGGTAAGGATAGAGCGTGACAGTGACAGTTACAGTTTTATTTTCCGCAAGTTGAAGTTTCTGAAAGGTTCATCCTCCACTTCTTCCGGATCATCCTCCACTTCTTCTTCTTAGTAGTAATTAAATAATCTTATGCAAGTAGTAATTAAATAATCTTATGCTTATGGAAATAGTTTTAGAACGAATAGCCAAGAAAAATACTTATACCATCGGCAGACTGTATCTGCTTGCCGATGGTGATGTGATTCGCAAGTCGCTTTCGGGCAAGCGAGCTGGTGACAAGCGCAGCTTCAGACATAGTTTTGATATGCAGAAGTTGTCTGATGATACCTACTTCTGTGATACGATGGAGCCTACCTGGCGCAATCTGAAAGGGGTGGATCTGAAACCTCAGGAGGTGAATGCCAAGTATAGCAGGGTAAGCGGCAAAGTGGCGAGGAAGATTCCTGGCCACACTGCTATCCCCGAGGGTTCGTACCGCGTGCTCATCACATTTTCGCCCCGTTTCAGGCAGTGGCTGCCGTATGTGCAGGGTGTGCCCGGTTTTGAGGGCATCCGCATCCATGCCGGCAACTATCCCGACGATACCCAGGGCTGCATCCTGGTGGGCGAGAACAGGCTGAAGGGCATGGTGGTGAACTCCCGCATCTGGCTCACCCGCCTGATGAAGCGGATAGATGAGGCGCAGCAGCAGGGAGAAACGGTTTGGATCACGATTATCTGATTTCTAAAAAAGTTGGTGGGCTTCATAAAATGAAGGTCACCAACTTTTCTGATATTGCTCCACAAAAGTTTGAGGAGTCATGATTTTAATTTGTTGCTTATCTTTTACTCCATCGAAATCCTTGATATTGATAGTTAACAATACATCGGCATCACAATTTAAAGCAGCCTGATACTGGTAACTGTCTTCTAAATCTTTAAACTTATCATCTATTACCCCTTGTTCTAGCCCTGCTTTTGAAGCTGTAACAATTTGAAATGTATCAAGAATACGAAGCAATATTTTCCGCTCGTTTACCAAACGCTCGGGGTTATAGATATTCATTCTTCTCAATTGTTTGTCTACCAAAAATGTTATGGTATAGAATCCCCCCTTCTGACAAAAACAGAGTATTTTTGTCAGGTGATAATTTTATTATTTTAGCGACTGCTTCGAATTGCAGTCTTTTTTCTAAAAATTCCGCAATGATATTAGTATCACAAAAGATTTTCATATTCCGTATTTTTCTTCCAGATACTCATCACGAAGTTCCTTGTCACTCTTGTCTGAGGCAAATATACCAGCTAATTCGTCCCAACTAAACATCTTTGAGGAATTCAACTTCTGGGTTTCCTCAGCCTTAGGTGCTTCTACAATAATCTTTAGCAAGACCTTGTTTACCCAATCTTCGATATTGAGTTTGTCTTTTCTTGCAAATATTGCAGCTTTGTCATATACTTCCGGTCTTAATGTTATTGTTGCCATAATCAATATATTTATATTTAACAATGCAAAACTACAATTTTTTCTTGAAACTACCAAGAAAATCATAGAAAAAAATAGGGCTTTCTAAAAAATGTATCTAAAAAGTTGGTGGGCTTCATTTTATGAACCCCATCACAAATCCCCAACCGAAAACGAAGGAACCCGATTCTGAATCTCTATGATTCGGAACCGGGCTCCAGGACTTAGTATCGAAAAAAATTAAAAATAGTCTTACTTGAAGTATCTCTTGTAAAGACCTGCGAAACCTGCACAGTGGCGAGCCTCGTCCTTAGCCATCTCATGAACAGTATCGTGGATAGCATCAGAACCCTGCTCCTTGGCAAGCTTGGCAATGCGGAACTTGTCCTCGCAAGCACCCTTCTCAGCTGCGATGCGAGCCTCGAGATTGCTCTTGGTATCACCCAAAACCTCACCCAGCAACTCTGCAAAGCGAGATGCATGGTCAGCCTCCTCGAAAGCATAACGCTTGTAAGCCTCTGCAATCTCTGGATAACCCTCGCGGTCTGCCTGGCGAGCCATTGCAAGATACATACCTACCTCGCCACACTCACCTGCAAAGTGATCCTTCAATCCCTTGATGACCTCCTCATTGACGCTATCCTTATATGCCTGACCGAGAACGTGTACAGTTGCGAATGTCAAATCATCATCCACTGTATCTTCCATCTCCTTGAACTTGCTGGCTGGAGCCTTGCAAATAGGGCACTTCTCTGGTGCCTCAGTACCCTCATAGATGTAACCACAAACGGTGCAAATAAATTTCTTCTTCATAATCTTAATGTATTAAAAATGTTCTTGTATTGTATTATCTTATTACTATTAATTCTCTTGTCTGACGAATCATTTCGGCTTTCTGTTCCCGTTAATTCGTCTTCTTCTCCATCTTCTTGGCGCAAGCTGAACAGATGCCCTTGTAGTAGAGCTGTTCCTCCTGCACGATGTTTCCATCTATCACCTTGGTCTCTGTTACCCGTGGTGCTGGCTCATCGAAGAGGTCGATGATCTTGCCGCAGTTCTTGCAGTAGAAGTGAACGTGTGGCTCTATGTTGCCATCATAGCATACGCGATGCTCGTCGATGGTGATCATCTGGGCTGCATTTACCTCACTCAGCATGCGGAGCGTGTTATACACTGTGGTACGGCTTAGGGTCGGTACCTTGTTCTCCAAAGCTTTGTAAACATCTTCGATGTTTGGGTGGGTAGGGTGCTTGATCAGGTAGTCCAGGATAGCCAGTCTCTGTACTGATGGTCTAACGCCTTTCTCCACCAATCTGTTGTAAGCTTCTGTTTTTTTCATATTCCTATCTCTTGATTGATTTTTACGTTTGCAAAGGTAATGAATTTATTTCTATCTACCAAATAATTCTGTAAAAAATCCAAAATACTAGGTATTAATTTTAGATAATTTACAGAATTAAATGTTTATTCACAAAAAAATCGACTATTTCCCGGTCTTTATGCCCAGGAATTTATCTACTACTATTTTCCGGTCTTTACGCCCAGGAACTTATCTACCATCATCAGCTGGTTGAGCTGGAAGGCTGGCTTGCATGCCTTCTTTGCCTTGAACTTGATGGTGAAGAGATCGCGGGTGCCCTCTACGGCTGGCTGCTCACCGATGTTGACGAAGGTAGGGTAGAGCATCTTGCTGCCATCTGAGTGCAGACGGTCCTTGGTGAGGTTCTCCATCTTGCCCATATCCTTCACATCCACTCCGATGAACTCGTATTCGGTGGCGCTGTATGGCAGGGCGAAGCTCAGGGCATTGAGCGATACGAGACCCTTGCCCTTTACGGTGAGGGTGATGGTTTCGCCTGCCTTGTACATCTTCTTGTCAGCTGCGAGACTGATGCTGCCCTCTACGGCTGGTACCTTCTTGCTGCTTACTCCGCTCTTGAGCTGGGTAGCCACTACGGAGATATCGTAGGCGTCGATGAGACCGTTGCCGTTGATATCGCCCTTGCTTACGTAGCCCTCGAAGTCCTTGTCGCCCCTGCGCAATCCGCAGTAGTTGAGGTAAGAGGTGAAGTCGTTCTCGTCGATGCGGCCGTCGTGGTTGATGTCGCCAGCCTTTTCCATCTTGCTGCCCGGAACCTTGAATACGTACATCTCGGCACCCGAACCCATTCCGCCTCGGGCTTCCTCTACGGTCATCCTGATGTACTGAGCCTCTGGGTTGCCCTGGAACTGGTATTCCTTCACGGCATTCTCGTTCTTCCAGTCGAAGCTTCCGGTCTCGGTCCAGTTGATGCCGTCGTTGCTGATGGCGAACTTACCCTTCTGGATCTGTCCGTTGGTTTCGCGCTCAGAAGCCGGGAGATAGTGAATCTTCTCGAGCTTGGCGATGCCGTTGAGGTTGAGGGTTACATCGAATGGCAGCACACCTTCCTTCTTGTAGTAGTCGGTATGCCAGAAGTTCTTCTCGTTGAAGTCGAACATCTTCGAAACCTCCAGTCCTTCCCAGTCCTTCGTAGAGTTGGTGGCTGTGATGTTGCGGATGGCTTCATCGAGAGGGTCCTTGATGGTATGCGCCTGAACGGTGGCCCATTCAGAAACGCCGTCCTTGTTCACGGCTCTCACCTGCACCTCGTAATCGGTTTCCGGCTTCAGGTTCTCGATGGTGAACTCGTTGCTGCGGATGGTGGAATGAATCACGCCATCCACCTTTACCTCATAGTAGTCGGCGTTGGACTGCTTGTTCCAGGTAGCCACCAGCTCGAATGCCTTGTTAGGGCTCTGGCTGTCCTTCATCGTTACCTGAGGGGCAGCGAGGGCACCGGTGGTGTGGAGCAGCACATCGGCGTCATCCATCTGATAGCCATCCATGCGGAGCTCTACGTCGTTGGCAGTGATGTCGGTCTTCGCCAGTCGCACATAAACCATCGGGTTCTTGCGGATATCCATCTTCTCGAAGTCGCTGCCCGGTGTGGCGAAGCGGTTGAGCTGAGGAGCCTCGTCGAAGAACCATGCATTTCCGGTTTTGCGGAGTTCATCGAGCGAATTCACCTGGGTCAGCTTCACGCTCTTTCCGCCAATCTTCGCCGCCAGCTTCTTAGGCATCTGGCTCAGATTGATGCGCAGTTCTGTAGCCTGGTTCTTCTCCTGACCCTGGAAGTGGCCCGTGGTCTTGTAGATGTGTACCTCGAGACGGTCCTTCTGCAGGGAAGAGGTGATGTGGGTGGTGGCGTGCTCGCCCAGGCGGTAAAGCTCGGTCTTGCCGTCGTCATCATAGAGGGCGTAATGGGTTTCTCCGTATGGATAGAGTTCGAAGATGCGCTGGGTGTTGTCTATCTGCGATACGTTGTTGTTAGGATTTACCATCGGGATGATGGCGCCTCGCTTCACGAAGACAGGCAGTTTCCAGTAGGGAGCCTCAAACTCGTTGATGATTCTTCCACCTTTATATATATGTCCGCTGAAGTAATCCACCCATTCGCCCTGAGGCAGGTAGATGCCGTTGCGGATGTCGTTGCCCTCCTTATCCATCTTGGTTTCCTTGTAGATAGGAGCCACGAGGAACGATGGACCGCACATGAACTGATACTGTGTTGCCTTGCCCAGGGTATAAGGGTTGGCTTCGTCGAGGAACATCGCTCTAACCAGCGGCTTGCCGGTTACTGCCTCGTGGGCTGCTGTGTAGATGTATGGCATCAGCTCTGACTTGAGCTTCAGATACCAGCGGTTGACGGAAGTAACCGGTTCGCCCAGGATATGAGGATACTTGGCATTGCTGCCCCAGCCATCCATGTTCAGACCCATTGCGGTGAAGGCCTTCCATTCGAACTCTCGCATGTTGACGATCGGATTCTTTCCGCCGAAGATACCGTCGTTGTCGCATGTGATGTTGGAGATACCCGAGAGTCCGGCGCCTATGAAGGTAGGGATGTGGAAGCGGATATACTCCCAGTCGCCGCCCGTCTGATCGCCCGACCAGACGGATGCATATCGCTGTGTACCAGCCCATCCATCGAGCGAGATGATGAACGGACGGGCATTCCCGCCATAGTAAGGCATGATCTGAGCCACGTCAGCCACACCGTTCAATCCGAAGGAATAGCCGTCGCCTACCCAGGCCACATCGGTCTTGAGCACTCTTACGCCAGCGGTTCCCACCTCCTTCACGATGTCGCGCTGCAGGAGCGCCTCGATGCTGTCTTTCGGATGCAGGTCAGACTGGGTCCAGAGTCCGATTTCCACACCGTGCTTGCGGGCGTAATCACCGAATTCCTTCAGGTTCTGGATGTTGCCGTCCAGGGTACTCTCCTGACCGTATCCGGCTCCGTATCCATCGTTTGGCAGGAACCATCCCAGCGGCATATCGTGCTTCACATATCGGTCGATTGCCGCACGTGCAGAGAACTGGTAGTTATTCTTCTCGCCATTCAGTGATTCCTTGATTCCGGTCTTGTCGCTGGCACTCTCCTTATACGTCTTTCCATCCTCGAACACCATGGTTCGACCCTTGTCGGCCTCCTTCCAGTAGTCGCGGTTGTAGGCATTGAGATGGCCCTCGTAGAAGCCGAACTTAGGGAGGAGTACAGGGTTGCCGGTGAGCTGGTAATAGCCATCGAGCAGATCGGTAGGCTTTTTGCCCACCATGAAGAAAACGTCTAAGTTCCTGGATTCGTGAGAGAGTTCTACCTTTCCGTTTTGGGTAGAACCGAAGTCGTAGAGACCTGGCTTGAAGGTGTACCACATGAAGCCGTAGCCAGCGGTTGACCAATAGAATGGGGCAGGGGAAGCCACTCCGCCATCTACCCAGTTGTTGGTGTTGACGATTTCGATTTTCTCACCCTTGTGAGAGAATCTTCCGTTCTGTACGCCGCCACCGAAGAAATACTCATCCGGCTGTTCGCGCAGGCTGAGGGTTACCTTTTCGGGTGTAAACTGTGCCGGAGCGCTCTGCTCTGCTACGGTCTTTCCGTCTTCAAGGTTGATGATTCTGAAGAGCTGGGTGGCCTTGTCGAAGATGACCTGTGCCTTGGTGGTAGAAAGGATGATGGAGTTGTCGTTCTCCTCTACCTTCACCTGCTTATGATTCAGGGCAGTGCGTGGATTATCCACCAGGATGCTCGCCTCAGGCTTTGCCTCGGGCGCTCTCATCACGCCATCGTTGTGATCTTCGAAGATACGGAAAACACTTTCGCCATAGAAATCTACGGCGACACGTTGCTGGTTGGCGAAGACAATCTCCACCAGCGTAGGATTGATTCTGAGAATCTGGACATCTCCCGCCTTCACGGTCTGTGAAGCCTTCTGGGCATCGGGAGCGGAAGGAAGCAGGGGAGATGATGCTGTGTTGGTTGTGTTGGCAACCATAGGCAAGGTTACTGCCATTGCCATCAGGTTGCCAACAGATAATTTCTTATAAATATTACTCATTTTTTATTTATAGATTATTTTGAGAGTTTTTCGATGAATGCCTTCATCTCTGCCTCGTGTTCCTTCGCCTTGAGGAAAAGATGCCACTGGTTCTGGGCTCTTACGAGGTTGTGCTCAGGATACTTGCACTTCCAGTAGTGATCGCCGTTGAGGTAATCCCAGAGGAAGCGGACTGCCTGCATATATGGGAAGAGCTCGGCTGCATGAGGAAGCAGGGAAATCTCCAGTGGAGAAAGGAAGGCTGATGCTGACTCCACATAGCCGCGGGTGAACGATTCGAAGATGTCCATGCGGAAATCTATCTTCTCGAACTCAGGAGAATCCTCGGCGATGGTATTCGCTGCCGTGCGGAGGAAATCGCCGTAATCGCTCACGAAGAGTGATGGCATCACGGTATCGAGGTCGATGACGCACAATACGCGGCCCTCTTCATCAAACATCATGTTGTTTACCTTGGTATCGCAGTGGCAGACATGCTTCTGCAACTTTCCCTCGCGGAAGAGGCGCTGGCAGAGACACATCTCATCCATATAACTCTCGATTTCTGCGATGAAATCCTTCACGCCTTCTGCGCGTCCTGCACGGTCTTCCTTCACTGCCTGACGGAGCTGGTCGCGGCGCAGTTCCATGTTGTGGAAATCAGGGATGGTTTCGCCGAGACGGTCGGTGATGTCGGTGAGCTGAGCCTCGAACTCTCCGAAGGTCTTGCCTGCGTAGTAGGAGCTTTCCGGGTTGACAGCCTCCTGGGTGATGGCACGAGGAATGAAGACGGAAATGCGCCAGTACTGCTGGTCTTCGTCTTTTACATAGGTCTTGCCGTTGCTCGCCTTGACGAAGGTGAGAACCTTGCGGTCGATATCGTCAGCGCCCTGTTTTTCGAGCTGCTGGCGGATGTGGGTAGTTACTTCCTCGATATTATGCTGCAAGAGATCTACATCGGTGAAGATAGAGTCGTTGATGCGCTGGAGAACATAGTCTGGTGCATCGTCTTCTACTGTTGTCACCTTGTAGGTGTCATTGATGAGTCCATTACCGAGAGGCTTTACCTCATTTACAGTTCCGGTGATGTCGAACTGTGAGATGATAGGTTTGAGATCTTTCATTTTAGTTTGGTTTTAAATATATTTTTAAAGCTTTTGCCCTTACAGGGCGTAGTTTCTTATTGGATTTTTAACCCAGGGTGATACCCTGGGCTAGGAGCTTTTGCCCTTTCAGGGCGTTTATCTCAGGTCGATGACTTCTGCTCCTGGGAATTCCTTGCTGTTGAAGACGAAGGAATTGTTGGAAATACCCTTTGCCTTGAAACCGGAGATGTTGATGGTGCTCCAGGTAGAACCCTGGCGCATCTTTACCTGCGATGGCACGTGGGTGTTCTTGTTGATGGTGATATACATCTCTGCCACGGTGCGCTTCTGGTTGTTGGCTACGAGATGCACCTGATAGTTGCTGCCCACAGTCTTGAGGCTGCTCTTATATCCTGTCTTGTAGATGTGGATGAAGGTATAAGGATTCATCGACATCTGCTTGGCCTGGGTAGGGTTGCTCACGTTCACCTCGTTGGTCTTCTTCATATAGGTCCACTGCGTCTTGCCGTTATACCATACGATGGCTTCCGGTGTGCGCGCATTAAACTTGTTACCCTTGATGGTGATGGTACCGCTTGCCGAGCCGTACTTAGGGCTAGACAGTTTGAAGTTGGCGGTAGCACCCTTCTTGTTGCCGATAACGGCAGCGGTCTTGTCGAGCACCTGCTGGGCGGTCTGCGCCATAGTGCCCAGGCTCATCATCGCTGCGAAAGCGATAGCTAAAATCTTTTTCATATCCTTACTGTTTATTGTATTATTCAAATTATGAGTTTCTCAGCTGCATCAGCAATGTATTGAGCTGGTTCTCATCCTGCAGGAGTACCTCTCTTGGCTTGCTGCCCTGAGCGGCTCCTACGATGCCTGCTGCCTCAAGCTGATCCATCAGTCTGCCGGCACGGTTGTAGCCGATGCTGAAACGGCGCTGAATCATACTGGTGCTGCCCTGCTGCGAGAGAACGATGGCATGGGCTGCCTCCTCAAAGTATGGATCCAGGTTGCGGGCATCTACGCTGCCGTTGCCTCCTACGCCGCCATCTTCGCTGGCTGGCTCAGGCAACTCCATCGGTTCGATAGGACCAGGCTGATTGCAGATGTATTCGTTGATGCGCTCAATCTCTGGTGTATCTACGAAGGCGCACTGTACACGCACCGGTTCGTTGCCGTTGAGATAGAGCATATCACCACGACCGATGAGCTGGTTGGCTCCCGTTCTGTCGAGGATGGTCTTGGAGTCGATGGCCGAAGTTACCTTGAAGGCGATACGTCCAGGGAAGTTCGCCTTGATGTTACCGGTGATGATGCTGGTGGTAGGACGCTGGGTAGCTATGATCATGTGGATACCCACGGCACGTGCCAGCTGGGCGATGCGGGCGATAGGAAGCTCTACCTCCTTGCCGGCTGTCATAATCAAATCTCCAAACTCATCGATAATTACCACGATGTATGGCATAAATTCGTGACCATCAGTCAGTTTCAGTCTGTGGTTCACGTATTTCTGATTATACTCCTTGATGTTTCTGGCTCCCGCCTTCTTCAGCAGGTCGTAGCGGCTGTCCATCAGCACGCAGAGGCTGTTCAGCGTTCTCACCACCTTGGTTACATCGGTGATGATAGGCTCCTCCTCATCCGGAACGGCAGCCATAAACTTGTTGGTGATGCGTGAATATACGCTGAACTCCACCTTCTTAGGGTCGATGAGCACCAGCTTCAGCTCGTTAGGATGCTTCTTGTAAAGCAGGGAAGTGATGATGGCGTTCAGACCAACAGACTTACCCTGACCGGTAGCACCGGCAACGAGCAGGTGAGGAATCTTCGCCAGATCCACCATGAACACCTCGTTGGTGATGGTCTTACCCAGCGCGATAGGCAGTTCCATCTTGGTTTCCTGGAACTTCTTGGAGTTCAGGATGCTCTCCATGCTCACGATGTTTGCCTTGGCATTAGGCACCTCGATACCGATGGTTCCCTTGCCAGGGATAGGAGCGATGATACGGATACCCAGGGCAGCGAGGCTCAGGGCGATATCATCCTCCAGGTTCTTGATCTTGGAGATGCGCACACCCTCGGCAGGCTGAATCTCGTAGAGAGTGATGGTAGGGCCCACGGTGGCACGGATGGTCTTGATCTGTACGCCGAAGTTGCCCAGCACCTCGATGATTCGGTTCTTGTTGGCCTTCTGCTCCTCTTCGTCGATAGACACCTCCTGGTCGTCGTATTTCTTCAGCAGGTTGAGGGTAGGGTACTTGTATCTTGTGAACGGCTCCTTCGGATTGATAGGCGTATTGAGCACCTCGGCATTGCTTACGGTGTTGCTGGTAGCCTTCTCCTCTCCGGTAGCCACAGAGATATCCATTCCGATATGAGCCGAAGCGGCAGCGGCTGCAGCCATCTCCTGGCGCTCTCTTTCTGCGCGCTGTGCTCTGAGCTCACGCTGCTGCTGAATCAGACTTGGAGTAGCCACGTTCTTGTCGGCATCAGCCTGCTGGCTGTCATCGGCTGCGGCTGCATCAAGGTCGATTGGCGAGGCAGTCTTCTCATCCTCATCCTTCTGCTCCTTGTCCATTCCCTGCTGCAGAGAACTACCCTCGTTCTGGTCAGCCCCCTGGTTTTGGGATGTCTCCTGAGCCTGAGAAGTCTCGGAGTTCTCGTCCGTCTCATCCTCTTCATCTTCCACCGTACCCTGGGCAGCATTCCGGTAAGCTTCATCGATGGCATCATCCTCCTCCTGCTTCTCCTTATGGTTGGTAATCTCGAATTTCACCTTATTAGATATATAGCCGATAGGATTGAGAGCCTTTCTCACGATGGTGATGGTCTCGGTGGTGATATAGGTGAGGAATGCGATCGCCACGAAGAGAAGGATGGCGGTGAGTCCCGGAGGACCGATGACATTCTCCAAGGTCTGGACCACAAACATGCCGTGCTTTCCGCCCGGATTGAAGATGAGACTACCGAAGATAGGAGTGAGGAACTTGGCGAAGGTGACGGATGACCAGATCATCACCACCATCATGCAGAAGAACCACTTCCAGAGATTCACGCGATAGACATTCATCAGCTGGAAACCCACCATCACCACGAAGCAGGGAATCAGGAAGGCAGGGAAACCGAAGTTCACCGCCATCAGCCAATAGGAGAGGATGGCTCCTATGGATCCGCAGTAGTTCTGGAACTGCTGCTGGGTGTTGGTCCATTCTCCGGGCTGCATGTTCTCCAGCAAGCTCTGGTCGGCAGCGCCCGTACTGAGGAAGGAAATCATCGCCAGTATCATGACGACAGCAACTACGAGCAAGGCGAGTCCGAGGAAGAAATCGGTAATCGTATTGTTGAAAATATATTGTAAACCAATGGCTTCGCTAAATGATTTAGTTTTGCCTGATGTTCTTTTCTTTGCCATTTTTCTATTTCTTTTTAATATTTAACTGCAAAATTAGCAAAAAAGATTGAGAAACGCTCCTTTTTTTCGGGATTTTTTGCTAATTTTGCAACTTGTAATGAATAAATAGCAGTAATGAAGATAATTTTCACTAGTTTCGAAAAGAAAACTATCAATAGCCTGCCTCGAATTCTCTTTCCTGGCAATATGATAGTGATAGATAAGGCTGAAGATACAGATGCCGCTGTTGAATATCTCCTGGGACAGGATATTCTGGGTGTGGATACGGAGACACGACCAAGTTTCTCCAAGGGTATGCACTTCCAGGTATCACTGCTGCAGGTGAGTACCCGCGATACCTGCTATCTCTTCCGCCTGCATCTCACGGGTATGACACCAGCCATCATCCGATTCCTGGAGGATAAAAAGGTGCCAAAAGTGGGATTGTCTTGGCATGATGACCTCTTGCAGTTGCATCGCAGATGCGATTTCAAGCCGGGATATTTCATCGAGTTGCAGGATGTGGCTAAGAAATTCGGCATCAAGGATATGAGCTTGCAGAAAATCTACGCCAACCTCTTCCATCAGAAAATCAGCAAGGCGCAGCGACTCAGCAACTGGGAAGCCCAGGAGCTCAGAGAGGCTCAGTGCAGATATGCCGCCACGGATGCATGGTGCTGCATTCATATTTACGAGGAGTTCAACCGTCTCAGCAAGGCTGACGATTACGAGCTGGTAGAGTTCTAGGTTGATGTATTCGATTTTTCGTAAATGAGAGAATTGATAGAAGTTGAAGAAGTTGAAAGACTATATAATTTAATGTTGAAAGACTATATAATATAATAATGTATAAGAACGTATATTTAAAGAAAGGAAAAGAAGAATCTCTCAAGAGATTCCATCCATGGATATTCTCCGGCGCTATCCAGCGCATGGACAATGATATAGAGGAAGGTGAAACCGTAAGGGTTTTCACTTCTGCTGGCGACTTCATCGCCATCGGTCACTATCAGATCGGTTCCATCGCCGTGAGAGTGCTCTCTTTCAGCGATGTGGATATCGACAACGAATTCTGGTGCGCCCGATTGGAGTCGGCTTACAAGATGCGTCTGGCGGTAGGTATCGCCGGAAATCCAGACAACAACACCTATCGACTGGTGCATGGCGAGGGAGATAACCTGCCGGGTCTCGTTATCGACTGCTATGGTCCTACTGCCGTGATGCAGGCTCACAGTGTGGGTATGCACGTATGCCGTATGGAGATTGCCAAGGCGCTGAAGCAGGTGATGGGCGACGAGCTGCAGAACATCTACTACAAGAGCGAGACCACCCTGCCATACAAGGCAGACCTGCGCCAGGAGAATGGCTTTATCCTGGGTGGCGATGCTGATGACGTGGCTGTGGAGAACGGATTGAAGTTCCATATCGACTGGCTGCGCGGTCAGAAGACCGGTTTCTTCGTAGATCAGCGTGAGAACCGCTCCCTGCTCGAGCATTACGCCAAGGGCAAGAGCGTGCTCAACATGTTCTGCTATACCGGCGGTTTCTCAGTCTATGCCATGCGCGGCAATGCCAAGGCGGTTCACTCCGTGGACAGCAGCGCCAAGGCGATCGAGCTGACCAATGAGAACATCGCTCTCAACTTCCCTGGCGACCCACGCCACGAGGCATTCTGCGAGGATGCGTTCAAGTATCTGGATGAGCACGATCAGCAGTATGATCTCATCATCCTCGATCCTCCAGCCTTTGCCAAGCACCGTGCAGCGCTGCGCAATGCGCTGAAGGGATATACCCGACTGAATGTAAAGGGCTTGCAGAGAATCAAGAAGGGTGGAATCCTCTTCACCTTCAGCTGTTCTCAGGTGGTTACCAAGGATAATTTCCGCAACGCTGTGTTTACTGCAGCAGCCCAGGCAGGAAGAAAGGTTCGCATCCTGCACCAGTTGCATCAGCCAGCCGATCATCCTATCAACATCTATCATCCTGAAGGCGAATACCTGAAGGGACTCGTGCTTTATGTGGAGTAAGCTCTGACAGCGTAAAAAGAGTAAAATCTCTATGTCAGAGTATATACGATGAAGAATGTAGAGTAAAAATACAATGAAGAAATTTTCAATCATGATATGTCTGGTTTCAGCACTTCTGCTGGGAATGGCCAGTTGCGGCGATTCACAGCAGAAGCGACTGCAACTGAGCAAACAGGAGAAGGCCCGACTCGACAGCATCGACCGGGCTTCGCTCAAGGTGGGTGTGATGCCTACGCTCGATTGCCTTCCGGTATATCTGGCTTATGAGGACAGCATCTTCCTGAAGCAGGGAGTAACGGTACATCTCTATCGCTACAATGCGCAGATGGACTGCGATACAGCCATCGCCCGAAAGAGGGTAGAGGGTACGGTGACCGACCTGGTGAGAGCTGCCCGCCTGCAGAAGCAGGGTACACAGCTCTTCTATCCTGTCTCTACCAATCTGTACTGGCAGCTTATCACCAACCGCAAGGCGCGTATCTCGGAGCTGAAGCAGCTGTCAGACAAGATGATAGCCATGACCCGTCATTCTGCCACCGATTATCTCTCTACGCTTGTCATCGACAGCGTGAAGACCAAGTATGACGTATATCGCGTGCAGATCAACGACTTGAACATCCGTCTGCGCATGCTCCTCAACAATGAGATGGATGCCGCCTGGATGCCGGAGCCATACGCCACACAGGCAAGAATGGCTAAGCATGTGGCACTGGCGGATAGTAGAGACAAGAACCTCCAGTTGGGAGTGATTGCCTTCCGCAGCAAACTGAAGACGGAACCCCGAAGAAAAAATCAAATCGACAGATTCGTGAAAGCTTACGACATCGCTGTAGATAGCATCAATAAGAATGGCGTACAACACTATGCCGCTTTACTGACCAAGTATTATGGTATTGATGCCCAAACCGTTAGCAATCTGCCAAAATTAAAGTACAGTCACGCTATGGAGCCTCGCCAGCGAGATCTCAAGGTGGCAGATATTAACAATTAAACAACTACAATTATGTCAGAAGAAGTAAATTTGTCAGAAGAGTCTAATAGCCAAGAAGAAGTTTTGGATCAGGATTTTTTGTTGGAGAAGGTAGATGAAATGCGTGATTTGATTCATCAGCAGCGTTTCGCCGAATGCAAGCCAATGCTTGTAACAATTTTTGAAAACTGTCCGAACCATAAGCAGTATATGCGCCGTCTGATGCATGGTTTGCTGACAACCGTTCTCGCCAACATGAGCCTCTTGCAGCGCAAGAAGTTGCCTGATGATATGCTTGGCATTCTCAAGCAGTATGTCAAACCATCAGAGGAACTTGATATCCCGGAAATGACACCCGAGGCTAGAACGAAGTTCGTCTTCGGCGCTGTTTCTGAGCTTGACCAGCTTCTGGTAGATATCGAGATGGATATCCGTTCAGAACAGGGTATTTTCAAGGATTTGAAAAAGCAGGGCGAGGCGATAGATATCAAAGAGGTGAAGCCAACCCTCGAGAAATTCGTTTCCCGAGAGGCGATGCTTTTCCTGAACCACGACCTCTCGAAGGAGGAGCAGAACCAGGCTTCAGCCCGTCTGTATCAGGAGTGGGAAGAGTATCGCGAAAAGATCTTCGACAGATTTGTCTCTTCTGGATATTGGAATGATGAGGAACGCGCTGTTGTCAAAGATACCATCCTTTCGCCTACAGTTGATTCCTTGACCTCTCAGCTTCTGGTGAGTGCCATTACGCTCTCTGCCGCCACCGTTTTCGATATGGGTAAATTCACTTTGCTCTACGATATCTACCGCCTGGCAGATGACGATGAGGTGAAGGTGCGTGCCCTCCTGGGATGGCTGCTGGTTTCTACGAATTGCGGCTGCTACGAACAGCGGCCTGACTTCCGTAGCTTTGCAGAGCAGTTGACCGAGGATTGCAAGAATGATTCAGACTTGCTTGCCGAAATCATAAAAGCCCAGAAGATGCTTGCCGTGACTGTGTTCAGCGAACAGAAGTCTATCGACTATACCAATGACATCATGGCATCGCTGTCAAAACGTTTCCTCGGCGACCTGAAAGATAAGGTAGCCAATTTGCTGGAGGCTGATGAAGATATGCAAAATATCTTCGGAATTGAGGATGACGAGGAAACTTCGGAAGAGAGTCCTATCCGTTCTGTCGATATCAATACCGACGAGGATGGAATCCCTAATCTCGACGTGGATATGGATAGCCCGCTCTCTATGGATGAAATGATGGATAAGGGTATTGACATCCTCTTGCCGCAGTTTAAGATGTTACGAGACCAGACAGAGTTCTTTACTCATCTGTACAATTGGTTCATGCCTTTCTATCTGAAGAATCCTCATATAACCGAGGCTCTCGGATTCGTAGATGAGAAGAGAAAGTTCTGCAAGGCTTTCTGTTCTACTGCAAGGTCATGTCCTGCCGATGCCTATTCCCTGGCAAACCTGATCGTCTCTCATCCTAATGAGATACCGGAGAATATTGTTGACTGTTACGATGACCCTGAGGATGAGGGAGATGGCAGCGAGCCTGCAGATGAGGAAGAGATTGTTAATGAATTTTTTAAAGAGCCTGGAGAGCATCGTGCAAAGCGTATCCGTATCAACTACATCCGCAACCTCCTGCGCTTCTCCAAGTTCTATACAGCGAAGGATGAAATCTTCAATATCCTCGATGAGCTGGATGATGACAAACCAGCCTATGCCGTCTTGGCGGGTCCTCTTTTCCAGGATGAATTCTTCGATAAGTACCGTATGGCTATAGCCCGCTATTCCTTCCGCCGCGAGTTCCCTGACCTGGTTGAAGTGATGCTGGAAGGTGTACCATGCGACACGCTGGAGATGCACTTCATGAAGGGATGGGTATGTATGCAGAAGGAAGACGATCATAGTCTTCGCATGGCTGTTGATCACTTCAAGAAGATGCTGAAGATAAAGCCTGACATGAAGCAGGTATATCTGCAGCTGGGCATCTGCTATCGTAATCTCATCCAGGTGGATGAGTATCTGGAGAATTTCGACAAGCTGATGGAGTTCAAGGATTCATTCTCGGAAGAGGAACTCTTCGAGTTGAAACTGGATAAACTGAAGTTCATCGTCATGAACAACAGATTTGAAGAGGCGATGCCGCTGGCTTACGAGCTGGATTATACCCATCCGGAGAATCAGATGGCGGGAGCCTTGCTCACACAGCTGCTTATCAAGATAGGTGGCGAACATGCGGAAGAGAACTTCCAGAAGGCTCATCAGCGCCTGGATGAATATTTCGCCGAAGCGAACGAGCTTTTCGGTAGTTTCGAGAAAATGAAAAAAGAGGGTAAAGATACGAAGAATATGATGATGCAGGCGATGGATCTCTTCTTCAAGATGATGAAGAATGATAAGGCTGCCGAAGCGTACAACAACTATTCGCTTGGTCTCCTGGCATTGATAGAACATCAGCCGAAAAAGGCTATGGGACCTTTCTTCAGAGCTTATGCCTATTATGTGGAAAAGGATGAGAATGTATTCTTTGAAGCCCTTAAGGAAGACTATAAATGGTTGAAGAACTATGGATGTTATTACACTGATTTGATGATTATCTATAATCAGATAGTGGCTGAGCACCAGCAATCGCAAGAAGAAATAAAGAAGTATGCCGATAAATCAGAATAGAAATAACAATAACAAGACACAGATAGATACCAACTACGCCCACCTGCAACCGCAGGCGGTGGAGTTGGAGAAGGTGGTTCTGGGTGCATTGATGATTGATACCGATGCTTTTTCGGTAGTATCCGAGATGCTGAAACCCGAAACCTTTTATGATCCGAGACATCAGAAAATCTACGAGGCGATTCAGACCATGAATATGGAGGAGCGCCCCGTGGATATCATGACCGTTACGGATGAACTTACCAAGATGGGCGCCATCGAGAAGGTGGGTGGAGCCGGTTACCTGATGGAGATTTCCTCGCAGGTGGCTTCGGCTGCCCACATCGAGTACCATGCCCGAATCCTGGCGCAGAAATATCTGCAGCGACAGCTCATCCATTATGCCGGCGACATTGAGACCCAGGCTTATGATGAGGGTGTGGATGTAGATGAACTCATGCAGCATGCCGAGGGTGAGCTTTTCCAGCTCTCTCAGGGTAATATGAAGCAGGATTACACCCAGATTGATCCGGTGATCAAGGATGCCGTGGATATCCTGCAGCGTGCTGCCCAGAACAAGGGCGGACTTACGGGTATTCCTACCGGTTACCAGCAGATGGATGATATGACTTCCGGATGGCAGCCTTCCGACCTGGTGATCATCGCCGGACGTCCTGCCATGGGTAAGACTTCCTTCGCGCTGAGTATCGCCAAGAATGTTGCGGTGGATCACAAGGTGCCTATCGGATTCTTCTCGCTTGAAATGAACAACGTTCAGCTGGTCAACCGTCTTATCTCGAATGTCTGCGAGATTTCGGGTAAGAAGATCCTGAACGGTCAGTTGGATCCAAGCGAGTGGGAGCGACTGGACAAGAAGATCCGTTCTCTCACGGGTGCACCTATTTATATAGATGATACTCCGGGCCTCTCCGTCTTTGAATTGAGAACCAAGGCGCGCCGACTGGTGAGAGAGAAGGGAGTAAAGCTGTTGATGATTGACTACCTCCAGCTGATGAATGCCAACGGAATGAAGTTCGGTAGCCGTCAGGAAGAGGTTTCCACCATCTCTCGTTCCCTCAAGGGTCTTGCCAAGGAGTTGAATATCCCGGTACTCGCCCTCTCTCAGCTCTCGCGTAACGTAGAAAACCGTGAGGGTCTCGAAGGAAAGCGACCTCAGTTGAGCGACCTCCGTGAATCCGGAGCCATCGAGCAGGATGCCGATATGGTACTCTTCGTTCATCGTCCGGAATACTATCACATCTATCAGGATGAAAAGGGAAACGATCTTCATGGTATGGCGCAGATCATCATCGCCAAGCACCGTAAGGGTGCCACCGGAGATGTACTCCTGAACTTCCGTGGCGAGTTCACCCGCTTCCAGGATCCTACAGATTCCTATACTCCAGTACAGGAGGGTGGCGAAATCATGGGTTCCAAGATGAACAGTGGGGCTGCTGATGGAATGATTGCCAGCGGTGCCATTCCACCTCCGCCTATGACAGGACCTGACGGTCCGTTACCTTTCTAGAAGAAAAGAGAATAATTTCGTACCAGAACGTTCTTTTTCTGAATAATCTGGCATAAAAACGGCTCATTTCTCTAGATTTTGGGAAAAAATAGGTGAAAAATGGCAATTTGATAGATTTTCTATTAAAAAAGTTATAAATTGTTTGCGTATATCAGAGAAAATGATTACCTTTGCCAGCGATAAATGTATAACGTATAAAAATAGAAAAATATGAGAGCATTAGCGTTGAATATTACAAGCATTATTATTATTCGACTTCGACTGCAGCATGTAGGCGGAAGTGATAAGGTGTGCGTATAGTTCAGCGGTTTGGATATATTGAGCCTTTCTACACTTCCGTATATGGGAGTGAGAAAGGCTTTTTTAATTCCCAGCTCTTTACGCCCTTGCCAAAAGTAAGGGCGCAATGTTGCCCCTATAAGGGCAAAAGCTTTAATTAATAAGAGAAATAAAAATATTTAAGAGATATGAGTGACAGATTATTTATTTTCGACACAACCCTTCGTGATGGCGAACAAGTTCCAGGATGCCAGTTGAATACCGTAGAGAAGATTCAGGTAGCTAAGGCGCTGGAGCAGTTGGGCGTTGATGTCATTGAGGCTGGATTCCCTATTTCAAGCCCGGGTGACTTCAATTCCGTAGTAGAGATTTCCAAAGCTGTAACATGGCCTACCATCTGTGCGCTGACCCGTGCGGTGGAAAAGGATATCGACTGTGCTGCCGAGGCGTTGCAGTATGCTAAGCATAAGAGAATTCATACAGGTATCGGTACCAGCGATAGCCATATCAAATATAAGTTCAATTCCAACCGCGAGGAGATCATCGAGCGTGCCGTGGCTGCTGTCAAGTATGCCAAGAAGTATGTTGAGGATGTGGAGTTCTACGCTGAGGATGCTGGTCGTACCGACAATGAGTATCTGGCTCGCGTGGTAGAGGCTGTCATCAAGGCAGGTGCTACCGTAGTTAACATTCCTGACACCACCGGCTATTGCTTGCCGGATGAGTATGGTGCCAAGATCAAGTATCTGATGGATCACGTTGACGGCATCGAGAATGCATGCATCTCTACTCACTGCCACAACGATCTCGGTATGGCTACTGCCAATACCCTGCAGGGTGTATTGAATGGTGCCCGTCAGGTAGAGGTTACCATCAATGGTATCGGTGAGCGTGCGGGTAATACTTCGCTCGAGGAAATCGCTATGATTCTGAAGTGCCACAAGAACATCGATATTGATACCAATATCAATACTACCAAGATTGTTCCGATGTCTCGCATGGTGAGCAGCCTGATGAACATGCCTGTTCAGCCTAACAAGGCGATTGTGGGTCGCAATGCCTTCGCCCATTCTTCTGGTATTCATCAGGATGGCGTCTTGAAGAATGTTCAGACTTACGAAATCATCGACCCTAAGGATGTGGGCTTGGATGATAACGCCATTGTATTGACAGCCCGTTCGGGTCGCGCTGCCCTGAAGTATCGCCTCCACGTGAACGGCGTGAACGTTGATGACGAGGAGAAGCTCGACAAGATCTACAAGAAGTTCCTCCAGTTGGCAGATAAGAAGAAGGAGGTTACCGACGAGGATGTATTGATGCTCGCAGGTGCTGATGCTGCCGATAAGCATGGTGTTCAGCTCGACTGGTTGCAGGTAACTACCGGCAAGGGTGTGAAGAGCGTGGCAAGCATCGGCTTGAACATCGCTGGTCAGAAGTTCGAGGCTGCTTCATCGGGCAATGGTCCTGTGGATGCTGCCATCCGTGCCCTCAAGAAGGTCATCACCAAGGAGATGAACCTCAAGGAGTTCACCATCCAGGCGATTGACAAGGGCTCAGACGATGTGGGTAAGGTTCACATGCAGGTAGAATACGATGGTCATGTATATTATGGCTTCGGCGCAGATACCGATATCGTGACAGCTTCCGTAGAGGCTTACATCGACTGTATCAACAAGTTCAAGGTAAGATAAAATTAATTCAGATAAATATATAACAAACAGGATATTATGAATACATTATTCGACAAGATTTGGGACAAGCACGTTGTCCAGATTGTAGAAGATGGTCCTACACAGCTTTACATCGACCGTCTCTACTGTCACGAAGTAACATCACCTCAGGCATTCGCTGGTATGCGAGCACGCGGACTCAAGATGTTCCGTCCAGACCAGATTTTCTGTATGCCTGACCACAATACTCCAACCCACGATCAGGATAAGCCAATCGAGGATCCTATCTCAAAGAAGCAGGTAGATACCTTGGCAAAGAACACCGCTGATTTCGGCGTAACTCACTTTGCCATGAACACAAAGGACAATGGTATCATCCACGTAGTAGGTCCTGAGAAAGGTCTTTCTCTTCCTGGTATGACCATCGTCTGCGGCGACTCTCATACATCTACCCATGGTGCCATGGGTGCCGTAGCCTTCGGTATCGGTACTTCTGAGGTCGAGATGGTGATGGCTTCACAATGTATTCTCCAGAGCAAGCCAAAGTCTATGCGCATCAGCATCAACGGCAAGCTTGGCAAGGGTGTTACCGCTAAGGATGTTGCCCTCTATCTTATGAGCCAGCTTACTACATCCGGTGCCACCGGTTACTTCGTTGAGTACAGTGGCGATGTAGTGAAGGATATGTCAATGGAAGGTCGTCTCACCCTCTGTAACCTCTCTATCGAGATGGGTGCCCGTGGTGGTTTCGTAGCTCCTGATGAGACTACATTCGAGTACATCAAGGGCCGTGAATATGCACCTAAGGGTGAAGAGTGGGACAAGGCTGTGGCTTACTGGAAGACCTTGAAGAGTGGCGATGACGCAGTCTTCGACAAGGAGTTGACTTTCGAGGCAAAGGATATCGAACCACGCATCACCTACGGTACCAACCCAGGTATGGGTATCGGCATCACCGAAAGCATCCCAACGCTCGATGAGATTCCAGAGGAAGAGCAGGCTGGTTTCAAGAAGAGCCTGAACTACATGGGCTTCCAGCCAGGCGAGAAACTGGAGGGTCATCCTATCGATTATGTATTCCTGGGCGCATGTACCAACGGTCGTATTGAAGACTTCCGTGCTTTCGCTTCCCTGGTTAAAGGAAAGAAGAAGGTAGAGGGTGTAACTGCTTGGCTTGTACCAGGTTCTTGGTTGGTTGATAAACAAATACGTGAAGAGGGAATTGATAAGATTGTAGAGGCTGCCGGCTTCGAAATCCGTCAGCCAGGATGTTCTGCTTGTCTGGCAATGAACGATGATAAGATTCCTGCAGGCAAGTACTCAGTAAGTACATCCAACCGTAACTTCGAGGGTCGTCAGGGACCAGGTTCCCGCACCA
>ENA-OVGJ01000325-OVGJ01000325.1-human-gut-metagenome-genome-assembly--contig:-NODE-325-length-24936-cov-40.873438_pt1 | contig 24936 bp, 23 predicted proteins | sample MGYA00237772_ERZ505423 | MGnify/ENA primary metagenome ERZ505423 (study PRJEB26158, sample SAMN06016386) | human gut metagenome | biome: human gut; feature: ankylosing spondylitis patient; material...
ATGCCTTCCGTGAAGTTATATTCTATCACGTCTTGGTTTACATTATGACCGCCCAGTATATAGCGTTGGTCAACACGGGTGGAGGAGTCGACAATATGAGACAGACCAAAATAAATCAAACAAATCTTATAATTGGCATTTTTGAAATCTTTGATAAGATTGACTGGTAAATCTGAGGAGAAATTAGTTTCAAAGGCATAATTTTTCTTTACTAGGATAGCTTCGTCTTTCTCTTTCATTAGTGTGGAGATAACGGTTCCTTCTACCCACGAATCTTTCCAGTCTGGATGTTCCTTACGAAGTTTCATGGCAAGTTGATCTCCATCAAATGCTTTTACACTTGAATAGAATGGGCCAAGTTTGCTTTTCCCAGCTCCGTTTGGCCCTGCAATAATGGTGAATTCTGGTCGTCGTGTCATAGTTGCAATTTTTTTGAGGATTATGCATGGAGCAAGTAGCTCATTTTCCCCCTTCCCGGAGCAGCTACTTGCTGGATAACAGTATATTTTCTAGTCTTTACATCAAAAGTCACTTCATCATCACTTCCGTCAGGATTAGCTAGAAAAACCTTTTTCCCCTCAAAATACGGCACGGAAATACCTTTCGCCCACGCTTCCAGGTAGATTCGTTCCACCTCATCGTGTACGGCATTGTTGATTTCCCGAATCGACTTGCCATTCGAGAGTCGCCAACCTTCTATTTCTTCATATTTGCACATAAGCCTTTAACCTTTAGAAAACCTTTGAAAAATCTACTGCAAAAATACGAGGAATCTTTTTAATAGCCAAATGTTTTAACCTCTTTTTTCTATCAGCTCTTATCAGAAGCATCTGCTTTTGAAAGTTTTTCCCAAAAAGGTTTGTTGTTTCAGGAATAATGGCTAATTTTGCGGGCGGGAAAGCGTCACTCCTCATAGGTGATGCTTTAGGGAATGATAAAATAAATAGGTATGAATAAGATATTTGATAGTATCAGACAGATGGATAAGGCTGGACAAGAATATTGGTCGGCTAGGGAATTGGCGTCTGTTATTGGTTATGCAGATTATCGTAATTTTAGCAAAATCATAGATAAGGCTAAGGTCTTATGTGTACAAAACAATAAGAATGTAGAAGACCATTTCGTTGAAGTCAACGAAATGGTTACTATTGGTAGTGAGGCAAAGAGAAAGCTGAAGTCCTACCATCTTTCCCGTTATGCTTGCCTTCTTATTTCTATGTCGCTCAGTTCCAAGAAAGAGAATGCATTGCCTGCATTAGAGTATTTTTCTGGTAAGCAGAATTTATCTTCTTCTTCATTACAAAATGCTGATACTTATACCAATACGGATATTGTGTTCTTCTCTGATTCGGAAGGAAAACTGAGAGTGGAATTAGTCTTTGATGGAGATACGGTTTGGACGACACAGAAGAGAATTGCAGAAATCTTTCAAGTAGATGTGCGAACAGTGAGCTATCACATCAATGAAATCTTGAACAGCGGAGAACTCAATAAATATTCAGTTATCCAAAAATCTTGGATAACTGCGGATGATGGGAAGAAATACGAAATGAACGTATTCAGGAGATTCGAGCATCCGAGCGTATGGCTTATCAAAAAATAACAGATATTTATGCCACGGCTTGCGATTATCAGAAGAATGCTACTACAACGCAGGAGTTTTATGCCAAGGTACAGAATAAGTTGCATTGGGCAATTACGGGTAAGACGGTAGCAGAAATCGTTTATTCTTCTGCTGATGCAACCAAGAAACACATGGGATTAACTTCTTGGGCTCAAGCTCCTGATGGTAAGGTGTTGAAATCGGATGTGACAATAGCAAAGAATTATTTGCATATAGAACAGATGAAGGAATTGAATGGTATTGTTTCTGCTTATATCGACTTAGCTGCCAATCGTGCCAAACGCCATATTCCAACGACTATGGAACAATGGGTCAAGTTCTTGGATGGTTTTCTTGAATTATCATCTTATCCAATTTTGATAGATAAGGGAAAGGTTTCGGCTCTTGAAGCTCGGTTGAAAGCTTATGAGGAATATGATAAGTTCAGGGTGATTCAAGACCGTGAGTTCTTGTCGGATTTTGACAAGGAAGTGATGAGGTTAAAAGGAGAATTGGGGTTGTTTGATAATTGATGATTAAGTATGAAAAAAATAATAATTGCTTGCGACTCTTATAAGGGCTGCCTTTCGAGCAGAGAGGTGAATGAGGCGATTGTTTCGGGATTGAAGGAATGGAATGCGGATGACGCTGCTTCTGAAATAAAGAAATTGTCTCCTGATGCTGCTTCCCCCGAAATCATTTGTCTCGAAATGAGTGATGGGGGAGAGGGAATGCTCGATGCCTTTCTCTCGGCGATGAAAGGAGAGCGGATAAGGATTCATGCCCATGATGCCCTGATGAGATGGATAGAGGCTGAGTATGGAATCGTGAATGATACGGCAATTATTGAGATTGCGCAGGCTGCCGGATTGGCTCTGATTGAGCCAGAACAGCGCAACCCGATGAAGGCAACTTCCTGGGGCGTGGGCGAGATGATAATGAATGCTTATCGCCGGGGCGTACGCCATTTCATCGTGGGATTGGGCGGAAGTGTTACATCCGATTGCGGTATCGGAATGCTTAAGGCAATGGGCGACGACTGGAAGAAAATCCGCAAGGAATGTACTTTCATGTTGGCTTCTGATGTTACCAATCCGCTTTGTGGTGAAAACGGGGCGGCTCATGTCTTTGCGCCTCAGAAGGGGGCTGATGCAGAGATGGTGGAAATGCTGGATGCTCGGGCAAGGAAGTTTGCTGAGGTGAGCGCCAAGCATTTCGGTTATGATAGGAGTGAGGTGCCTGGTGCTGGGGCAGCCGGTGGTTTGGGCTATGCTTTCCTGCAATATTTTGGGGCAGAGATTTCTGCTGGAGCCGAACTTTTGTTGCGAGAAATCGGCTTTGATGAGATGATTCAGGATGCTGATCTCGTGATAACGGGTGAAGGTCATAGCGACAGACAGACCTTGATGGGAAAGTTGCCACAGCGGATTTTGGAACATGTCTTGAAAAATAAAGCTACGACAGACCTGCAAATCTGGTTGGTATCTGGAGGAGTCAGCGAAAAGCAGACGCTTCTTGATGCTGGTTTTGATCAGGTTCTTGCCGTATCTCCTCAGAATATGGATTTAGAGGAAGCGATGAATCCTGAAATTGCCAAAAGAAATATTGCGAATGCAATCAAAGTTTCCTTTGGAAATGATTAGACCTCTTTTAAAGAATAATCTATGTTTTTGGGGCCAGGCCAATGATCAGGACTTTCTTTGCCATTCTTCGGTTCTTTCTTTTGAGAATCATAAATTTTTCTTTGGATTGATTCCTGATTGAGAAAAAGCGAAATCGTATATTTTTAGGTACAATAAGCTTAAAAATATACGATTTTACATATTTATTTTCTGTTTTTACATGTTATTTGAACGATTGATGGTTGTTTTGAACGTTTTGAAGAAAAAAACGACCATCCGTATGGTTGGTGATTCAGTTTCTTAGTGTGGTTTTTCAGTTGTAAATTTCCATAAATACAAACATTTTTTCTCATTTTGCAATTTCAAAAACGAGGAATTTCATACTTTTGCACCCAGTTATGATTTAACAAAACAGTAACTTGATGTCCTATCACATTTTGTTGCCTATATGATAATTACTTATTTATTGTACTTTAAATTTTGAAAGATGATGAAAATGTTTTTACTATCATTTAATGCTTTTAAGCATCGCTCCATCTTTGCCGTTTTCTTGGCTATATTCTTGCTTTTCGGAGCAGTCAAGGGAACCAAGGCACAAGAAAGTAATGGTTCTGCTTCCGTCTTTGATGGTTTGGAAAATCTTGCTGGTATTTCGGCAGAGCAAATGATGACTAATGCAAGTAACGGTGTTCATGGTACTTTTCCAACAACGGATAAGAGCCAAATCTTTTTCTTGTATAATGTAAAGACAGGTCTGCTGCTCAATGTAGGAGGCTATTGGGGAACCCATGTTTCTCTTCAGGAATATGGAATGCCTCTTTCTGTTTATAGAGATGATGACGATTGGATTCATTTCCAGCAGGATATTGACAAGCAGGGTGTTTCATCAGGAAATCAGGAAGGCTGTTCGTTGGAATACTTCTATGGAGAAGGTTATGCCTCTACAAGTATAGGTGTCTTTGTAGATCGCGATATCTATAAATCAAGTAAAGATAAAACCGTGATTCAGCGTGGTTGGACGATTGAACCTATTTCTGGAGATGCAAAAAATACCTTCAGAATATACACTTATCGCCGTAGTGCATCGGGGTATAGTTCACATATCACTTATGATAAATACTATCTCTCTGCAGCCGCTTCTCAAGGTGATGTGGATAAAAATTGTGGTGCTTTCTTAACGAATGATAAAGACTATAGTGATGAGGGCTCTCAGTGGCGTATCTTCTCATATCAGCAGCTTTATGATTTGCAAAAGAATTCTATCGGCTTTAAGAGTTCATTAGATTTGTCATTCAAATTAGAGTGCCCTGGATTCAGCCGTGATAATGGTGCGCTTGATAAATGGAAGACTGCTGTTTATAAGAAGGGAGCTACCGGATCATTCCGATTTGGTTTGGAGAAACGTTATAAAACAGACCCGAGTCACGGATTAAACCAATATAAAGGTAGTGTTACATCTGATAATCCATATACTTTCAATGGAACCCAATATACGAGTATAGATGATTACCAGACTCATCTCGGTAAATATTATTGCGCAGATATCAAGCATACCCGTGGTGCAGTCTATCAGGTGGTACACGTAGATAATGGCGGTTCTTATGTTATCGAATGCAAGGCTTATTCTAATACAAATAAGGCTAAGCTATTTGCCACTCTTTTGCAGGATAAAAGTGAAAATCCTACAGATTATACAAAAATAGTTGAAGGTTCCCTCCGCGAAACCGTTGTCATGCAGACGGCAAACATGTCTCAGACAGAACAAACCAATTTGCATATCAGTGATCAGAACATGGATTATGCTGGTAAGGAATTCTATGGCAGCCACAAGTATTTCAATAGTGTCCTCGTGCAGGTTCCTGAAGGCGGCGGCAACATCTGCTTCGGTGTTCGTGTAGGATCTGTTGAAGACAATGAAGCAGGTACTAATGAATGGACTGTATTTGATGATTTCCGTCTTCTCTATGCAGGTTCTACCACCTCTCGCGACTTGATATTGGATGAAGACAAGGATAATCTGAACTATCTTCTCGACTGTACAGAAACTTATGACGATGTGGTTCTCCATCTCAACAAGAAATCTTTCAATAAGAATATCAATAAATGGAACACCATCGTTCTACCAGTTGACTTGAATAAAGACCAGTTCACTCAGGCATTCGGAGCTAATGCCCGATTGGCAGAACTAACCACGCTCACTCGAAATCAGATCCAGTTTACAACGGTAAAGATTGCAGAAAAGGGAAATAATGACGTAGTTCTTGCGGCTTACGTACCTTATATCATCTATCCTACAAAGGACTTGGCAAATGAGAGAACACCTGAATATACGGCTACCCTTCATAAGACGGGTGCAGGTTCTGAAAGCGAGGAGCATAAGGTAACTATCGCAGCCAACCATATTGATATTCCGAATGTAAGTCTCAAGAGAAATGATCAAAACAAGAATGATCTCTTTGGACTCATTAAGGAAACTTGGTCGTTGAGTTTGGATAAAGTGAAAGTTGCAGAAAAGCCAGGCGATAGTGAAATCGTTACAGATGGAACTTTAGCTGCATATGGTACTTTTGCAAGAACATACGGTAGTATTATGGAGAATGATAAGCAGACAACCTTTACCGTAGATAAGAACAATCCGATTATTGAGGGTAGAGATAATCTGAAAAATTGCTATTTCTTCCATGAAGGAAAAATGGTCTATGCTGGCGACAATGTACGTGGCTTGCGTGGTTTCAGCGTATGGTTTAAGCCATATAACAATTCTACTTCAGTTGCAGCCACTTCCAAGTTTATCCTGGATGGCATTGACTATACTACAGATGTAGAGCGAATCATGGCCACAGAAGACAGCAGCATCGATTCCAAGTTTGCGAAACTCGGTGTGTTCAATCTCAATGGACAGCTTGTTCGCAGCGGCAGTACCGATGTTTCAGGCTTACCTTCCGGTATCTATATCGTGAATGGCAAGAAAGTGTTTGTTAAGTAAAGACTAACTTATTGAAGATAAGAAAGGATGATTATGATGAAAACTCAATATATTAAACCGGAAATACACATGGTTCTCTTGGAGAATATGCTGATGGCAAGCAACTCCATAAGTTGGACAGTCGATAACTCAAACAACGTTAATGACCCTGATGGTGATGATCACGGACCTATCTTTGGACCTGACACTAATTGGGGGTCTGACACTAATTGGGGTAATTCCTCAAATCCATTTGACAGCGACAACTGGTAATCAGAAGTATATGTAGCGTACTATTAAACAGTGAAATATATTAAAAATGTGTTATCTTGGCAGAAATTCTGCTGGGATAACACATTTTTTTGCTTAAATAATTTGGAGATAACTTATTTTTTTGTACTTTTGCAAGCAGGGTAGTTGAAAAACTATGCCTATAAACATCATATAGAATCAACAAAAAGTGATAAAAACCTAATGACGATCTTCAATATACTCAAGATCTAAGGACTTTTAGTAGATTATGTACGTGTAATATATACTCTCTGTTCGTATGGCAATCAGATTGCTATGTGAATCAAAGTGTGCTAAAAGTAAATGATGATAATTTATTGATTTGATAAAAGCTGTTTATTATGGAGTTACTGGAAAAATATTTCGCAGAACTGATTCAGTGTGTCGATGCAAGTTATCTGGTGATAGGCATTATCCTGGTGTTCCTGAGTGTACCGGATACTGCAGACTATGCCCCTTATCGTAAGGCAAAATATTTCTTGGCATCAGCATTTTTTGTTATGTTCATCAACCTGTATCTTTGGTTGGAAATCTTTTCCTCGCAAGATTGGGAGGCGCTCAATTCCATCATTGCCTGTATGGACATCAGCCTGTTTTTCCTGACATGTATATGCTTTGCTTATTCGTTTGCCTCCCTGTTGGATTCGCAATATATCAATAAAAAGAGGATGCTGAAGGATTTCGGGTATTGGATATTGACGGTTTCCTTTTCCTGGATTACCCTTTTGGAGCCTTTTGCACCTTATGCCAATTATCTGTATATCATTTCCACCCTGCTTTTCTGTAGCATCGTGGTAAGATACATGTTCCATTTTCAGTTTATCTATAGGAAGAAACGGGAACAGTTGGATAATTACTTCTCCGATGATAATATGCAGCGCTTCATGTTCTGGACGAAGAAAAGCCTCTTCTTCCTGTGCCTCTTGGGTGTCTTTGCCTATCTCACTCTCTTCTTCGGAATCTATTTCAATTATGCCTACCAGGTGTATATCGTCAGTGTCAATCTCTATATCGTCATCTCTTTCATCAATTACCGCCCGTATTATGGCACGCTCAATTTAGCTTCGACGGTGAATGAGGAGATAGAATACTATTCCAACCAGGAACCAGAAACGTCCAAGTTGGAGAATTATGAGAACCTCTTCGGAGCACGCTTGCAGCAATGGGTGGATGATAAGAAGTATCTCTCATCCCAGTTGACCATCGACAGTCTGGCTTCCGAAATGGGCACCAATAAGGTTTATCTTTCCCGTTATATCAACGGAAAACATGCCGTTAACTTCAGTACCTGGGTTACCACCTTGCGCATCAAGGAGGCACAGGTCTATATGTTGGCTCATCCCGGTGCCACATTGGAAGAAGTAGCTTATCATGTCGGTTTCTCTTCTGCTTCCTATTTCTCCCGAGTCTTCTCCCGCATCGTCAAGACGAGTCCTACAATATGGCGAAGTAATATCTGAACAATATGCAAAAAATGAACGGAAAAACTAATGTTTTTGAAAAAGATATTGTATTTTTGTAGCCAAATTAACAAATAACTAAAACATATAATGAAGAAACAAACGAAATGGCTACTCGCTGGTATGATGATGCTGGCGATGTCCGCAAATGTGAAAGCCCAGACTTTCGATGTAGATCTGAGTAAGCAAAATCCTAAAAGTTACGCTGTGGAAGTGCCTGATGGCAACTACAAGGTGACGGTCGTCCTCGGCTCCAAGAAAAAGGCTGCCAAGACGGTGGTGCGTGCTGAAGCCAGAAGACTCATGGTGGATGAAATCTCTACCAAGAAGGGTAAATTCCAGACTGTCCAGTTTATCGTCAACAAGCGTTCACCAAAGATTTCTGATAAGATGAACGTACGTATCAAACCTCGTGAGAAGGGCACACCTGACTGGGATGACAAGTTGACTCTTGACTTTTATGGTGCTGCTCCTGCTGTAAAACAGGTGAAGATAGAGCGTGACACGACTGCCACAACCATCTTCCTCTGTGGTAACTCAACCGTAGTGGATCAGGCTCATGAACCATACGCCAGTTGGGGGCAGATGATTCCACGCTGGTTTGGTCCGGAAGTAGCTATTTCCAATCATGCAGAGAGCGGATTGACAGCCGGTTCCTTCTTAGCTTCCAACCGTCTGGAGAAAGTATTGGCCATGATGAAGAAGGGCGACTATGTGATTTGTGAGTTCGGACACAACGACCAGAAAGAGAAGACTCCAGGAAGTGGAGCCTGGTATAATTTCTCCTACAATCTGAAGCAGTATATAGATAAGGTACGCGCTAAGGGTGGAAACATCATCTTTGTGACTCCTACCCAGCGCCGTTTCTTTGACAAAGCTACCCGCAGCAAAATACAGGAAACGCATGGCGATTATCCTGATGCCATGAGAGCTGTGGCCAAAAGAGAGGGTGTGCCTGTCATCGAACTGCATGATATGACCCGTACTTTCTTCGAGACATTGGGCTATGAGAACAGTAAGAAATCGCTGGTTCACTATCCAGCCAACACTTATCCTAATCAGCCGAAGGCATTAGAGGATAATACCCACTTCAATCCATACGGAGCCTATGAGGTGGCCAAGATGGTGGTGATGGGAATGAAGCAGCTCCATCTGCCATTCCTGAAATATCTCCGTCCAGACTGGCAGGATTTCAATCCAGCCCAGCCTGATGACTTCAACAAGTTCCTCTGGTATCCATCCACAGACCAGGATGTTACCAAGCCAGATGGAAATTAAAGATATTCATAACTAAGAGAAAGTTTTGCTCCGTACTTCGGAGCGGAACTTTCTTTTTAGGTATGATAAACAATCACTTATCGTTTCCATAATTTCTTTTTATCTTCTTTCGCCAGTTTGTACTGTGCATCTTCTACGCCCTGACTCCACTGACAGTCCTTTTTTGTGTACCATTTGCCATGAAAAAAACAGTTTCATTTTCATCTAAGGATATAAATTCGGCTTTTATGAGTAGAAAATCTGCAGTTTTAAAATTCTTTATCATGGAATTTTGTCCAAAATGAGCCAATTACGAATATTTTTTGTATATTTGCACAAAATTGAAATGAATGTTTCTATCACTTCACAGGACAATCAGATTTTGACAATTTTCAACTTATCATCATAATGAAAGCATTTACATATATTAAACAAGGTGTATTTGGCTTCACCGAAAAGGAGAAACCTATCCTGATAGATGAACACGATGCCATCGTGAGAGTAACCATGAGCAGTATCTGTACCAGCGATCTGCATATCAAGCATGGTTCCGTTCCTCGTGCCGTTCCCGGAATTACTGTGGGACATGAAATGGTGGGTGTCGTAGATGAAGTAGGGGAGAAAGTAACTCATGTGAAACCGGGCGATAGAGTAACTGTGAATGTGGAAACATACTGCGGGGAATGCTTCTACTGCCAACATGGATATGTGAACAATTGTACTTCTCCTCATGGCGGTTGGGCTTTGGGCTGTCGTATCGATGGCGGGCAGACCGAATATGTAAGGGTTCCTTATGCCACCACGGGCTTAAACAGGATTCCTGACAATGTAAGTGATGAGCAGGCACTCTTTGTTGGTGATATCCTTGCCACAGGTTTCTGGGCAACGAGGATTTCTGAAATCAAGGAAGAAGATACAGTTTTGATTATCGGAGCAGGACCTACGGGAGTGTGCTGTTTGCTTTGCACGTTGTTGAAGAATCCGCAGAAAATCATCGTTTGCGAGAAGTCTGAAGCCAGAAGAGCTTTTATCAAGGAGCATTATCCGCAGGTTTTGGTGGTAGAACCAGAGGATTGCGAGGCTTTTGTCAAGGAACAGAGTTTGCACGGTGGTGCGGATGTGGTGATGGAGGTAGCAGGCGGTCCTGATACTTTCCAGTTGGCATGGCAATGTGCCCGTCCTAATGCGATAGTTACCATTGTGGCGATGTACGATAAACCTCAGCTCTTACCTCTCCCAGATATGTATGGCAAAAATCTCATCTTCAAGACTGGCGGCGTAGATGGTTGTGATTGCGAGGAAATCCTGCATCTGATATCTCAGGGCAGGATAGACACCACTCCTCTCATCACCCACCGTTTCCCTCTTTCAAAAATCGAAGAAGCCTACGATATCTTTGAAAACAGAAAGGATGGAGTCATTAAAATAGCGATATATCCGGATGCGAAATAATAAATGGGAAGAGACATATTAGATTTTAATAATTATCAACTTACAGTCATCATGAAAGTTATTCATAGTATCCTATCCTTTTCCCCCTCGATAGCCCTTTCACAGGCCATCGTCTGTATCCTTTTAGCCTTTAGTCCGGCAGTATATAGTAAAAATATTAATCCTCGCAAAGCAGCGAAGATAGCTCAAAGATACGTCACCTTACCTCAATCCCAAGAGGTAAAGGCAAAATCCAAAGGTTTCTCTCAAACAGCTGATACACCTTATTATATATATAATGACGCCAGGGGAAGCGGATTTGTGATTGTCTCTGGCGATGATGAGATGGGGGAGATTTTGGCTTACAGTACTGAGGGAACACTCGACACGCTGAATGCCAACCCCTGCGTAAAACTCCTCTTGGAGGGGTATCGCCAGACATACGAGGTGCTGAAAGAAGGAAAGGTAGTTGTCGGAAATGCAACCCGCTCAGGTCTGTTTTCTCAAACCGTATCACCTCTACTGAAAAGCAGATGGGGACAGTCGCATCCTTTTAATGCCCGTACAGGTTACCCCTATAGCGGATGTGTGGCTACTGCCATCGCACAATTGATGTATTACCATCAATGGCCTCTTCAGGGAAAGGGACAGAATGAGTATGAGGTAACTTATTATCATACCAAGAAAAGTGCAGACTTCAGTCAGTCTCATTATGATTGGGCGAATATGTTGCCAGACTACCGTTATCCTGTTCGTGCAACATCAGAACAGGAAGATGCCGTTGCCTTGCTGATGAATGATGTGGGCGTGGCTTCTTTCATGCAATATACACCTAACGCCAGCGGAACACAGGGCATATTTGCCTATCAGGCTCTGCTAAAAAACTTTGATTATTCGGCTGCCTATGCAACCAAAGCAATAGAAGGGCCTACCCGTTTTGCAGAAATCCTGCGGCAGGAACTCCTCAATGGATGTCCTGTCTATCTGGAAGGCAGGCCGGCTGGTGCTGCTTCCGGACATGCATGGGTGACAGATGGTTTTGATGAAAATGGACTCTTCCACATGAATTTCGGTTGGGAGGGACAGGGTGATGCCTACTATTCACTCACCAACCTCAGTGTTTCGCAGACAGGTAGTGAGTTCCAAGGTAAGCCGCTGGCATTCAACCGTGCTATCATGGCTATCTTAGCACATCCCGATAATGGGAAATATCCGGAGATAGACCGTAGTCTCTTGGAAAATTCCCCACAGTTGATGTTCAATGAGGGTGGTTCGCTACTGATAAAAGAGGCAACTGGCAAGAATTTCAACCCATCACAGACTATTACAGTGGAAATGAATTCATTCGTCAACAGGGGTAAGCCTTTCCGGGGAGATATTGGTGTAGCAGTCTATGATGTGGATGGGAACCTCATGCAGGTTGCCTATTCTGATGATCATGCTCTGGGAGGTTTTACGCAGCGAATCTATGGTGCCGATCATGCCGGATGGATGGGGAACGACTATCTTATCAATGAAGCACAACCTGTCAAGTTGAATCTTTCAGGTCTTCAGGATGGATATTATCGTCTCCTTCCTGTATGTGTTGCCAGAAAAGAAGATCAGTCGTGGGATGAGTTCTTTCTGATAAAAAAGGCGCCTGTGGTAGAAGTGGAACTGAAGGATAGAACTGGGCGCATATCGGAAATCTATTCGGAAGAACCTCATTTCCAGTTAATGGCGCAGCCAAGACTCATCGGCAGCGTAGAACAGGGGGAAAAAGTACAGGCATTCTTCTCGCTGAAAAATCTCAAAGGAGTACCTCGTGACTGTTATTTGAGAGTACAATTGCTCAATGATAGTCGAGAGGTCGTGATGGATACCCGTGTCGATCAGCTCAGCGAAATCGAAGGTTTTACCGAAACCGAAATTCCAATTTTGCTCTCTTTGCCTTCAAATCTTTCTCCTGGATGCTACGAAGTGAAACTCATCATCTCAGGCGATGAAGCAGAAACGATGTTCTATCCTGTCAACCTAATCCACGACCGGGAGGCTGCATTTATCCAGGTGGAGAAAGCGCAGGAAAAGCCGCTAATGGCGAAAGCAGAAGTCTTTTTAGCTGATGATTCCCACGAGAAAATAGAATCAGGCAGTATTGATATGACGAAATATGCTAATTTCAAATTGGGAGTCTCGCTGCTCGCATCCGAAGGCAGAAGTTATGAAGGACGTATAACGCTGATGGGTGAAGACACAGAGACCAAGGAAAAGATACAGGTGCGGGGAATCGATGATGAAGTGAGTGTTTCTTCAACCTTCGAGGTACCCCTTTACAGTTATTGGCTGCGTAAGAACAATTTGTCTTTTGTCGATGGTCATACTTATCGCATGAGGGTGATGGGGGAGATAGAAGGCAAGGAAATCGAACTTGGCAATCCGCAGGGACCCGTGTATTACCTGAAGCGTAAAGGCGACCTCCTCGCTATTTCCCAGGACACATCTACAGGAATCGGAGCCTCTGTAAATGCAGCTCCTTCCATTGATGTCCGTCTCGAAAGTCATCAACTATCAGTTTCCTGTAGTGGCTTGAGAAACATCAAACTCTATCAGATAAGCGGCAGTCTGCTTAAACAGTCTGAGAAGATAAATGGAAATCAAGCCTCGCTTTCTCTGCAAGGCATTCCTGCAGGTATCTATCTGTTGCGTATAGTTACTGATAAGCAGACTTTCACTTATCATGTTGCAAAAAAATAACAAATCTGATTCAATTAAATGGATTAATCTGTCAAAAAAGCGACTGATGATGATAGATGCGTTGCCCAAATCATAGCCATTTGTTTGGGCACTCGTTGCCCGCCTCGTGATCCCTCGTTGCTCGTCTCTTGTTCACCAGTTCCCCATCACGTGATCCCCGAGGGACCGCTTGAAGAGCATAACAGGAACTGATGATGTCAACTAAGAAAAACCCTTCATCCTCAAATCCCCTGTGTTTATCGGCATTCCAGGGGAAAAGATGAAGGGTTATATTTTGCTATACTATTTTCTGCAATTTAAGCTTCCTGTTTCTTTGGAATCACAACCGATGCTCCGATGCTGACGAGCAATACGAGAAGGATAATGACGAGAGAAGCTACTGCATCTATCTCGAAGAAATCGTGGATGAGCATCTTCACACCGATAAACACCAACAGTACGCTTACGCCTACCTTCAGATAGCGGAACTTATCGGCTATCGCTGCCAAGAGGAAGAAGAGGGCACGCAGACCTAAGATGGCGAAAATATTGGAGAAGAACACTACAAACGGGTCGAGTGATACTGAGAATACGGCAGGAATACTGTCGAAAGCAAATATCAGATCGCAAAACTCGATGAATACCACCGTCATCACCAAAGGACCTAAGTGCAGACGTCTTTGCATGAACTTCACCACAGGATGTTCAAGTGCATTGATTTCTTCCTTCTTATTTCTATTCAGGAACATCTTGGCTCCGCTATAAACTAAGAATCCTCCGAATATAAGCAATATCCAGGCAAATCGGCTGATGAGGGCTGCACCTGCAAAGATGAAGACAAAACGAAGTACGATGGCTCCCAAGATTCCCCAGTTTAATACATGCTGATAATCTTTCTTATCCACTCCGAATGAACTGAAGATCATCATCATCACAAAGAGATTATCTACGGAGAGCGTCTTCTCTATCAGATAACCTGAGATGTAAGAGATGGTCATGTAGTGGCGATATTGCTGCAGACTTGCCTCATAGTCATTCGGATCCAGCTTGAGATGAGAAGCATAGCGTGAGGCTATCAGTTTCAAATCGTCAAAGTTCTCGATGCCGTGCACCATATCGCCATGGAAGTAGATGAATACGGCGAAGGCGAGGGCGAGAATAATCCAAACTGCTGTCCAGGATCCAGCTTCCTTGATGGAAACTACATGCGCCTTTCGGTCGATAACCAGCATGTCTAATACGAGTATGGCAGCGATGAATATCACGAAGCCCACCAAAAACATCGATTCAGTAAAAACATGTTCCATTTTTTCTTACCTATTTATATATATAATACTTAATTATTTCTATTTTCCTGCGAATCTGATTCCTATCATAAAATAACCAGATTCTTTATCATAGAATTTTCATATTCATTTCTATCGTTAGAAACGTGGCGCAAAATTAGGAAAAATATCCGAAATAGCGAAAGTTCCAAGTGGAAACTTAATTGAATTTAACGTGAATAATGAGGAATGTAATAGGTTTGTAATAACTGGTGTCGGTAAATTACTTCACGATGATTGGCACAATCTCCTCTTCATTAGGCCAATGGGGCAGATAGAGCAGTGGGCGAGGGGTGCCCCCCAAGCCCGACCAGTCTATCTGTTTCACGTAGTCAAAATCGGGAGGACCGAAATCGAAGCTTCGACCATAGAGGACTATGGCTCCCCGACTTTCGTCGATTTTCCATAGTCCTCCACCGTATGTGCATTGCTCTCCTGGAGCCAGCATATCACGATGCAAATAGACGTGTCCGAATTTCAGTACACCCTCTCTATTGATAATGAATTTCTGAAACATGAATTTTATTATTTATTCTGTTTTATCAGCCTTGTCATTTTATCTGCGACAAAATTATAAAGCTTTTGAATGCAATACAAAGATTATTTTTCTTTCCAAAACAGTTGGTCAATAAACTCATAGCGCTTCTCCATCTGGGCATCAGCTTTTACCTCAGTATTCACATCTATCTGAAGCACAGGGGCTACGGCCTTGCCGTTGGTAGATTGCCATTCCGGCAGGCCCAAACCGTTTGGATTGCCCGTCTTCACAAAGTTTACATAATACTGGCTGAAGATTTCGCTAATCATGTAATCCTCAGGTTGCCAGTTGAACACGCGGTTGGTAGGCAAAGTGCCCATTGCATATTCTATGTCGGCAGAGTGAACGGCACCCTTATCCTGTGGAGCAGGAGCTGCATCTTCTTTCGCATCTACCACGCCGCCAGCCAAAGCTGCCACCTTGCCCTTGATGGCCATTGCTGGGCGAGGATGGCAATAGCGATAGCGGTAAACTGGCTGTCCGCCAGTCAGCTTGTGCATGTTGCCCCACTTCCAGGTAGAATAATCCAGGAAGATATCCGAAGCCAGATTCACACCCGGCTGCTCCAACACATCCTTGTCGCTGTTGATTCCGTAAAGACGGAAGAGTTCGTCGATGTTCTCTTCTCCGAAGGTAGCCTTGGCGCCAGCTTTCAGGTTCTCAACGGTAGGTTGCTTGCCCATCAATACCGCTCCAGGGTTCATCTCCAGGTTGTTGCCGCCAATGAGCAGAGGCACCTTGGTCTGCTCGCCCTTGGCGAAGACATCTACAGGCTGTTCTTTCATAAAATATCCGTCGATATTATAGACAGGAACCGCTCTTACTCCCGCCAGCATCATCAGTTCTTCGGCAGGCAGGGCACGAAGTTCGTTGAGGTTCTTCATACCTACGTTCTTTTTCACCTTCTTGCCCGTTTTCTTGCCCATCTTCTCGGCTATTTTCTGGGCAAGCTGCACGCCTTTCTCCTCGGCTTCCTTCTGGGTAGCAATCTTCTTGAATCCCATCACCGAACCGCTCGAACCCATAGCCTGTGCAAAAAGCCCCTGACAGAGAGGAGAAGCCATCAGGGCACTAACCGACATGGAACCAGCCGATTCTCCTACAATAGTAATGCGGTTAGGATCACCACCGAAAGCCTCGATATTATTCTTTACCCATTGGATAGCAGCCACCTGATCCATGAAACCATAGTTTCCTGAGCCCTTATAGGAAGTCTCCTTGGAGAGCTGAGGATGAGCAAAGAATCCGAAGATGCCCTCACGGTAATTGGCAGTGATAGAGATGATGCCCTTGCGCGCCATTGCATCGCCCGCATATCGAGGTTCGCTTCCGCTACCAGCCATCAATCCTCCACCATTGAAATAAATCAATACCGGCAGATGCTCCTTCATCGTCTTGGCGGGAGTCCATATATTCAGATAGAGACAGTCCTCGCTATTGTTCTTTGTTCCGAAGTTCATATCGCCGAAGATAGGTTCCTGCATCGGGTTCGCTCCGAATTCCTTAGCCTCGCGCACACCCTCCCATTTCTGTACTGGTTGCGGAGCCTTCCATCTGAGATTACCTACAGGAGGTGCAGCAAATGGAACACCTTTGAAAACCTTGATGCCAGAGAGATTCTTTCCTTCGAGGATACCTTCAGCAGTCTTTACCTGTGTCTGTGCCATCATTCCCATAGCAGGGAGCAGAAAGGCGAGTGATAGAAATAGTTTTTTCATCTGATATAATTTTTATGATGATATATTTTAAAATATGCTTTACTGTGCCGCATTTCCTGAGTGATCATGCAGCATTTGCAAAACGATATTGCAAAAATAAACAAAATATCAATAGTTTGACTTGTTTTCCTCATACTTTTTTTATATTTTTGCAAAAATAAACAGAATACGAACGTAAAACATGAATTAAATATAGAAATTGATGGAAGGTTATAAACAGAAGAAATATCCCGTAGCCACCAAGCGCTACGTACAGTGGTTGGAGTTAGAATCGGATGAAGAGGCTATCCGTGAATATCGCAAATTGCATTCCGAGGGTGTGCAATGGAAGGAAATTCGAGATGGAATCCGACAGGTAGGCATTCTGGAGATGGAGATTTACATCTTCGGCAACAGACTGGTGATGATAGTTGATGCGCCGGAAGATTTCGATTGGGACAAATCAATGGCAGAACTTGCCACACTCCCAAGACAAGCAGAATGGGAAGAAGTGGTAGGCAAATTTCAAAAATGCGGCAAAGGTGCTACCAGCGATGAAAAGTGGCACATGATGGAACGCATATTCTATCTCTACGATTAAATTTCCATAATCGTAAGTCTTTTATCGTTTGTAAATTAAAATTTATTTCTTAATAAAGTGAGGATGGAGTTCATCTCCATAGTTGGGAGCATATCTGAATCCATTCAACTCGAAATTGAATATATCTGAAGGCTGGTCTATCCGATTTTGAATGATGAACTTAGTCATGGCTCCACGGCAACTTTTGGCATGGACGGATAACATCTTGATGGTGTCACCCTTGTCTACATAAAATAAAGGTTGAATCACCTTTACCTCTTGGCAAACTCGCTTCCAGTCGAAGAGATGCTCAAACTCCTCGGTGGCTAGATGAATGAGGATGCCATCGTTTGCTTTCACAGCCTCAATCAACATATTCGTAAGATAAGTTTTCCAAAAGGCAAAGAGATTCATTCCCTTAGTAGCATCCAGCCTTACCTTTCCTTCCATGCGATAAGGATGAATCATATCCAAAGGACGCAACAGACCATATAGGAAAGAGGTGATGAAGAGATGATCTTGTGCAAAAGCAAAATCATCTTGGCTAAAGTTGTCTGCCTGGAGATATTTATATGCCTGGCCATAGTAGGCAAGGATGGAAGGCAACAGTTCTTCCTCGTTCCAGAAACTCTGATATCGTTGCTGATTCTCCAGGGCGATGGCTTGGCTGCATTTCAATTCCTTCATGAGACGATTTGTGTCCCATGTGGAAAGTTCCAAGGCAAACAGTCCGGCTTGTTCCTGAAACTTAGGCTTGCTTTTCATCGGAATGTCCACAGATGTGGCAGCATTCATGATTTTGGCTGATGCTAAGAGTATTTGCATATTGATGTCGGTTATATTCTTTATGATAGGATATTCTGTAAGATCTCGTCCAACTCCTCCAATTCAAATGAAATCATATTGTATAAAATATTTATTCTATTTTTATTTGAGTAGCATGAACTCCCCTTCAACCTTGCAACCTTCGAAGCCCATTTCTCTGGCTTTGTCTGATCCGAAAGTGAAATAGACGGCTTCGCCCTCATCACAAACCTCGCCTTTGGAGTTCTCCAGGGTCAAGTGGATGGTGACGATGTTGCGGCGCTGGCTGGCGATGTGACCACGCACCGTAATCTGAGAATCGGTGGTCATCACAGGCTTCTTGTACTTCACGTTCAATTGCATCGTAACACCAGTAGTCTGCAGCTTGCGGTTGATGACCCAGCCTGCCACTTCGTCCATCAGCATACTAATGATGCCGCCATGCAAGGTATTTACCCATCCCTGATAATTCTCACCAGGATTCCAGATGGTAAGAACATCTTCATTCTCTTCCCAAAACTCAAGGTGCAATCCTACCGGATTGTTTGGTGCACAGCAAACGCAGTTGTAACCTTCCTTATTCAGATAAGGATTCAATATTTTTTTCATATCAAAAAACTCCTATTCTAAGTGGAGATTCAATCTCCCACATTTAAAATATCATTTAGCATCGCAAATTTAGATAAAATTTCTGAATTATAAGCCAGTATAATAAAAAACTTGAATGATTTCCCTCGAATTGTGCGAGATTTGCCTTATTTTTTGAGAAATCAAGACCACAACTGCAAAAAATCCTACTAACGTGCTCTGAGTCACAAAAATATTAATTATCTTTGAAGCAGTGTTCGTAAACTGATTTTTTAAACTTCAAAAATGTAGGCTTATGAAAGCAGTATGTGGTCTTGACGTGCACAAAGATAGTATTTTTCTTTGTATTTTGCACAGTGATGGTGAATTGTTTGAGCAAGTTTTCGGAGTTTTAACATTTCAACTGGAAGGTTACCCTATGCGAGGGAAATCATTTTCGTTTTATAGAGGAAAGATACAAAATTATAGCAAGACTATAGTCTAGGAAATGTGGAATTCTCTCTCAAAATATCGTTTAAAAGCGATATTTTGAGAGAGAATTCCACATTTTCCAAAGCTTATACATCAAGAACTTACTACTTTCTCAAAGAATTGGCAGTCAGTTCCAGAAGACTTTGCAGATATTCATCGTCTGTATCCTTCTTCATCTTATTCAGCGAAGTGGCACAGAATTTCTTCTCGTCAGCATTCAGCAACTTGCCGTATCCCTTACAAAGCTTGACTATTTTGTTGGCAATGCCCGTCTGGAGGGTACGCCGAAACACCTGATTTCCGAGATAAGGGTATAAATCCTTGGCATTCTTAAAGGCAGCGCGAAGCGTATTGAGTTGCATCATAAACTCTGCCGCATCCTTGGGAGGAGTCTCATCGAAATAATAACTGCCAGCCAAACTCTTGTCAAACTTGAAGTTCTTGGCCAGCAAGACAAGAGAATCCAGACTTTGAACAGACGGTTTCGTATAAGAGAATGGCTGCGTATAAGAAAATGACTTCACATTGGCGGATGGCTTCTTATAGGTTTGCGGATCCTTGGAGTAGAACTTATATACACTGCCCAATACCATATCATTCTTTCCCGGATACCATACCAAGGCATAAACATAACGCATGGTAGAATCCTTGCAGTCACGGAAATACTGCAGGTTATAGTTGCGGTCCTTGTGAGTACCAAACTCGTAGGTCGTGGAATTGTTATTACCATATCCCACCCGATTCGTCTCAATGCTGGCAGAACCCGCTTTCTTGGTAAAACTGATATAAGCGAGACGACTATTGCTCAACAAAGCCTTATGAAAAGTATCCACCATTTTCTGCTTCTTCCTGGGAACGGCGAACTCAAATCCCTTCATCATACCTATATTATAGGTATTCATCGTGGAAGAAGTAACGAGGTCGTCTTGCGACAAATCCTGTACGAATTTATCAAAAGCCTGGTCGATGTTCGGTATAGGCTTCTGGGCATGGCAAGCCGAAGAGAGCATCATCAGGCAAGCCACAAATGCTAATTTAAAAGTTGTTTTCATATTCTTCTTCTTTTTAATTGTTTCTTGTTAATAAACCTCCTGGTCATTATTTTAATAAACCTCCTGGTCATCACTCACATGGTCCTCATCATGCACATTCTCCTCGCTTTCGAACGAGGCACTGGCAATATCGGCATTAAGCAACTGGGTCTGAAGAGCATTGATGAGATAGAGTTTGAAGAACATTTCATTCTGCTGTGCCTCCATCTCACAGAGATGCTCATCGGCAAGCTTTTCCGGCTCTGCCAACAAAGAATCGGTAGCAATATTCTGAGCTATCCAAAGCTTTGGAGGAGCAGGAGCAAACAGATGCTGACGATATTTCCTCTGCTTGTGCTTCCTTGTTTTGGGAGATACGAAATCACCCGACTTTTTTATCTTTTCAGGCATGGAGAGATCGGCATTTGTCGTTTTTTCCTTTTGAACAACAGCTGAATCTGTATCCTCCGGAGTCGTTCTGCCTTCGAGTTGAGCCATCTTCGAATCATCCTGATGTCCTGCCTGTTGTCCTATCTGTTTCCCTATGCGAGGAACAGCAAATGCAATGAGCAGGGCGATGGATGCAGCCATGCTAATCGGCAACCATAGGCGGCGCATTCTCGCTTTAGACATTGAAGTCCTTGAAGTCTTTGGATGGACGACATTTTCTTCACACTTCTCAGCCTCATGTTCGAGGGGCATCCCCTCGTCGAAATATCCAAACATCATCTGGTATTCCTTCAGGTCATCACTCACATCGGGATGCTGGCGAAACCACTCCCTTAGCAGAGCCTCCTCTTCAAGAGTAGTCTCACCAGCCATAAACCAATTGAGCAACAAACGTATATCTTTTTCTTTCATATCAATTTTTCCTCCTTTATTAATTATACCTATTTTTATATATAAGGGCTATCGACATCTTTTCTTGATTTCCTGCAACATCTGCTTTCTTGCCCTCGAAAGCAACACGGATACAGATTCTGTGGTGATACCCACGATTTGCGCTATTTCCTCAGAGCTTTTCTTCTCTACTTGCCGCAGATAAAGCACCTGATACTGGTTGGAGGGTAGCGCCTTGAGGCGTTTTTGGAGCCACTGTTCGTTCTCCGAGTTTTCCACTTCCACATCGGGCGGCGCATAGTAGCTAGGTGACTTATCGAAAGGCTGGGCATCTATCGAAATCATCTTTCGCTTGCGAAAGAAGTCGATGCAAAGATGCTTGGCTATGCAGCCCATCGAACCTTTGGCATGAGCAGCAGACAGAATGTCTTCCTTGATAGCCCAGAGCTTGAGCATCGCATCCTGTGCGATGTCCTCAGCCTCATCACAGCCAACGCCATAATCCTGACTGATTTGCAAGGCTATCTGCCGCAACTGCGGAACGATATGGATGAATTCATTCTCTGTCATTTGCTCTCACTTGTTTTATTTGTTCAAAACTACTACATAAACGGAAAAGAAGTGTTTTTGTTAATGAAGTTAACCTATATTAACACGGAGTTTCGCATGTGGTTCAAGTACGGGCTGAAGGCCCAAAAGTTCCTAGCCCAGTGAAGGCACTGAAAAAGGTACCCAATTTTAAGTTGCATAGCTTGTTTTTGAACTTTAATTCTTGACCAAGAAGCATTTCATCTTTTAAAAGTGGTATGGTCTGTTGTTGCTCTAACATAATCCTTGTATTTTCCTACAAGATAAGAATAATATCTGATAAAACAAAATTTTTAAGTGACGGAATACCTACAAATGGGGATTTTGCAAGAAAAGCATACTAAGGGGAGCGATAGAATACCTATTTTTAGTATTGCAAGATAGTTTTTTAAATTGTAACTTTGCAACCCGAATTGGATTTGAACTCGCGGGAAGCGAGTGAGTGAATAAAATGAATAAATATTATACAAAAACATGAAGATGAAGCGCATTGTTATATTATTATTAGGCATGTTCTGTTTAAATCAGACCTATGCACAGGTTTTCAGAGGACAGTATATTTCTGAATGGCAATGGGATATGAACAAGAATACCAACCTTGTGAACCAGTTGAGATTAGAACTGAGTATTCCAATAGGAAACGGAAAGGATTCATTCGAAGCAGCAACGCTCCATGTGGCAAAAACCAACGATGGCATTATAGATGACTGGCAGGGGTTTTCAAACATATATGAAGATAATCATTTTGCCCTCCTTGCCGTGTTGGGTTACATGCACGAGTGGAATTCAGGCCATCTGTTTGCGGGTGTGAGGAATGTAAACGAGGATTTCTTTACATCAGACATTACGTCACTATTTCTCAACAGTTCTGAAGGAATTTTTCCTACCATTGCATCCAGTTATCCGATAGCGAATTATCCACATTCGGGATTAACCCTTTATTTTGATGTTACGAAGGGAAGATGGACCTTCAAAAATAGTCTGAATAATGGTGCAGGTTATAGTGGATGGAAAGCTCACGATAATCCTTTCCTGGTTCGTCCAAAAAAGGATGGAATCTTCAACATGTCGCAGTTGGAATATAATTATAAAGGTGGGAAATATTTTGCAGGTATTGCCGTTCATACCCGTCAATATCCGATCAATGAGGATGGCGAAATGGTATCTTCTGATGAATCCAGGAGCAAGCTTACCGGTGCCTGGTGGGTCTATGGTGAACAGGATGTTTGGAATTTTGGAGAAAAGACGATCTCCTGCATGGTGCAGTATTCAGAGAATACGAGTCATCAGAATGCTTGGTACCGGTATGCAGAAGTGGGCGGTTCCTATCAGGATGAAAAGAACGAGTGTGGCTTGTCTGCCCAGTATGCCCGTTTCCAGCAGGGAACAGAATGTTCTTTGGAGGCTACTTGGAAAAGACAGTTGACTGAATCCATTTCCATCCAGCCTTCATTCCAATATATTAAAAACGACAATGGAGATTTCACGGCACTCTGTGCCCGACTCTATGTAAGTTTCTAAAGGAAAGTTATGTCAAAAGCAACGATAAAGAAATTGCTCCAGTCTATGATGAAGGCAAGGCTATAAGTCATAAGCTTGCAACAAAAAAGGGAATATAATAAAAAGGATAGGTAGAGACTTTTATCTTTACCTATCCTTGATATTGTAGCATTTACTTTCGAAAGTTTTGTATGGATTCTTCTCCTTGAATTACAAAAATCACCTTCATTTTTCTTATTACATCTTTAAAACATCTGATTGGAGGGGACATGAGTTTGCATCCCTTTGCTTTCCGAGAGCAAAGATACAAGTATCATATTTCAAAGATGTGATGGAAAAGTGAAGAAACCGTTAAACTCATCAGCCCCTTCGGAATAGATAGCGCGAGATAAGTATTTGCAATAAAAAGTGGAAATTTCTTGCTTGCTCTTTCAAAATATTGTATCTTTGCACCCGCAATCGAAAGAAAAAGAAAAGTAGCAGTAAAAATAACAATTATTTCAGATAAAATGGGAGACAGAATAACAACAATAGAACAGGGAATGCAGCGACGCACAGAACTGCTCTTAGGAAAGGTAATCTGGAGAAATTACAGTCGGCACGCGTGCTCATCTTCGGTATTGGAGGTGTGGGTTCATGGTGCGCCGAGGGATTGTTGCGTAGTGGCGTGCGCAACATCACTATCGTGGACAGTGACCGTGTCTGCGTAACCAACTGCAACCGCCAGCTGATGGCAACAAGCCGTACCATCGGAGAAGTAAAGGGGGATGTACTGCGCGAACGACTGCTGGAGATCAATCCCAATGCCAACATCACGGCTTATCAGAAAATCTATCAGGCTGAAACTGCCGACGAGTTCCACATGGAGGAATACGACTTCATCATTGATGCCATCGACTCACTGAAGGATAAGGCCGATTTGATACTCCGTGCCACTGCCCTTCCGAAGGAAATCACATTCATATCTTCTATGGGTGCTGCTCTCCGACGCGACCCGTTCAAGGTCAGAAAGGCTGAGTTTTGGAAGGTAGAAGGTGATCATTAGCCAAAGCCTTGCGTAAAAAATTCAAGAAGAATAAGACCTTCCCTCACCGCAAATTCCAATGTGTATATAGCGTAGAAACGCCAATGAAGAATATGGGCGTAAACAAAGCCTGCGGTACAGGCGGTTGTCTGTGCCCTAAAGCGAAACTGCTCAGCGGAGAACGTGGAACAGACACAGCCGTCTATGATGCTCCAGGCGACCAGAACCTTGTAGAACATGAATGGTGCTCTACGAAGGCGCAGATCAATGGTTCACTCTGCCACATCACCGCAACTTTCGGTATGGCAATCGCAGGTATGGTAATCAATCACATCATTGATTGATGATCATAATTCACCATAAAAGATAAAATTCCTTATTTCATTATCACTTTATGATAATCGAAATAGCTTTGTTGGATAAAGTGCTATTATAAAAGCTGTTAATTTCCGGTTTATATACAGAACAAGGTGAACCGAAATGACATTTATATTCAATGAGTACATATAAAAATATTATATTCGATGTAGGTTCGGTACTGGTCAAGCCAACCGAGTAGGAATACAAGGCATATTATTTACTGGTAGTAATAACTTAAAGGAGCAACTG
>ENA-OVGJ01000349-OVGJ01000349.1-human-gut-metagenome-genome-assembly--contig:-NODE-349-length-23836-cov-9.367899_pt1 | contig 23836 bp, 24 predicted proteins | sample MGYA00237772_ERZ505423 | MGnify/ENA primary metagenome ERZ505423 (study PRJEB26158, sample SAMN06016386) | human gut metagenome | biome: human gut; feature: ankylosing spondylitis patient; material...
GTTTAGTAAAAACAGTACGTAATTCGCGTGCAGAGAAATATCTATTAGGGTTATGATTCATAAATATGATACTTAGCCATCGTAACCATGATACTTAGTGGTCGTAACCAAGATACTTAATCCTCCACGGTATCGTTAGGATCGATGAAGGAATCGTTGTTGATTTCGCTACCTTCCTTCTCTATCACAGCCCAGCCGTTGCCGTTCTTCTTGTGAATCTTCTTGAATCCAAGACGCTTCATCACGTTACCGATGTTCTGGTTGTTCAGGTTCTGGCGAAGGGCAGGGTTCACACCTATCCTCTCCAGTATCTCAGCACTGTAGCGGAACTTGATAAACTGTAGCGGCGTATCTGGCTCCGGCGCCCGGTAGTAACGGAGTATCTGCTCCTCGGCATAGTTGGCTACCATGAAGAGGCGGTTGTGACTGCGCATCAGCTCGATGTCATCTCTCGTCAACCAGTATGTCCACTCCAGGGGCTCGCCCTTAGGATGGCTCATCACCTCCTGACCCAGTGCCACTGCCTCGGCAAACACGTGGTCGTAGTCTATCGGGTGCTCTATCGGACTCTCGATGCTCTTTACCAGCCAAGGACAGTAGCGGCGGTTCTCCTCGTCGGTGATGAACTGCTGGTTGTTGGTGGTGCCGCAGAGCGATCCGCGGTGGGGCATCTCCGAACGGTACTTGTCGTAAGGTCGGCGTATGGAGAATGTCACCTTGGTCATGTTGCTCTTGAAGGCGCTCAAGTTCTTGCCGAATACCATCTCAAACTCGTCGAGACAGAGCAGAGCCTTGCTGCTGAAAGCCTCCATGAAGTCCTTGTCGGTATAGGCTCCCGTCGAGTCGTTGAGGAAGTACTGGCGCAACTGTGGGGGCAACAGCATGTGGAAGAACGTGGTCTTGAAGATGCCGCCCTTGCCCACGAAGATGAGTATCATCTGGTTCACCACCTTCAGCGTTACCCACGCCACTACCATCGCTACCAGCCACTTCTTGAAGAAATAGCGGAAGAGGCTCTGCGTATGCTCGTTGTCGGGCAGGTTCTCCACCTCGATGCGGTCGGCGAGCTGGTCGATGTAGTCGGGATCCTCTCCCTTCTTCCATTTCGGCAGACTGCGCAGGTAATCGTCCAAGGGGTCGAACGGCTCGCTGAAGTCGCTGTTGATGATGTTGTGCAAGGTCTTCTCTGAGAGATGCAGTCCTGACTCGTCCATCTCGCTCCAGATGGAGTTCTCGATATTGTCGTCGATGCGTACCCAGTCAGGATACTTGCCGTCCAAAACGAAGCGGCTCTCCACCTCGTAAAATCCCGTCAGCACGTTTCGGCGGAACAGATAGTGGGTGAGTAGCCACTGCTTGATGCCCCTTACCGATGGCTTGGCGCTGCGCCCCTCGCCATGGCGATAGAAATGCCAGATACCAAACTTGTTCAGATGCTTGTAGCGAGACTTGATGACAGAAGCCGTATCTTCGTAGCTGGTGCCAAACTCACGGTCGCCGTAGGTCAGAACTTCTTCCTGCGGGATGCCATAGTAGATGCAGATGTCGGCAAAGTGCCATACATACTCGTTGTGATGTTCAGGCTCGAACCGATAGCCCCACAGGTCGAGCAGTTCCTTGATATGGGAAGCTGCCTCCTCAATGGTAGGCGCACCCTTGTCGCTTGACTTCGCCTCCTCTTTCACCTTGCTGCTTCGCTTACCTCCCTTGGCGTTTCGCCTGGCAGAATACTTCGCCTGCAATGCCTTCTTCGTGTAGAGGGGGTTCAGGTCCTTCGGTCCCAAGGCAAAAGGCTCGGCATCCCAACGGAAATAGGCATCCGGGTCGTAGGCAAGACCGGCGCATCGGGTGATGTCTACACACTGCTTGTCGGGAGCAATACCCAGGAGCTGGGTGTAGTAAGCCATCGCCTTCTGCAGCACGGCATCGAAGAGTTCGAGCACGCTGATGTCATCGTCATCTACAGGATGGTAGGCACAGAATACTCTGAATCCCCTGCCGCTCACGGTGATATACTCTACCATCGTATGACTGTCGCCTCTCACCAGTCGGATAAGCTGCTCCATATCTTCCTTCTTCACATGGTCGAAGTCGAGCTGTAACATGTAGGTAGGTTTGAGGAAGTCGGCAAGTTGTCTGCCGTAGCCGTTCATGAGTGCCGAAACCGTGATGGCAGGCATCTCAGGCTTGTACTGGTCGGCAAACTGCTTGCTGATGGCGAGACGCTTGCGGTAAGTCTCAGTCATCATTCGAAGCTCAGGGCTAGAGGTAATCACGCTCTTGAGATACAACCAGTCGGCGAGTGGATGGCTCTCCGAAGATTTGATACAAGGAAAGTACGATGGCATCGTAGCTGTCTCTTCCATACAGTTGGTGTTTGATTCTTTTTCCATTTGATTAAAATTGCTATTGTTTTTATACTATTTTGTTGTTTGCAACGTTCTCTAAGTAAGAGTGTGGGTGAACACTTGGCGATGAAGTCGGTGAAGGGTGAACCCCGATGCCAACCTTTAGCGTTAATAATGTGTTAAAAACACTATATAACCCATTATAATAGAGACTCTTATATTTCTAGCATGCGCTGTATATACAAAGTTCTTTTTATTAGGGTTCACCCCTGAGCCGAAAAGGTGAATGCTTGAGGCAAGTGTTCACCCCACTGTTCACCAATCGGTAACTTAAGATTGCTTCAGCCCTCGTTCTTGAAAGCTGCTGCGAATTTAAGAAAAAAGGTTGAGACCGCCAAGAATCCTGTACCTACATATATAGGTACAAAAAGGCGATGATTTTATAATAGCTTAACAAAAGATATTCAAATTTTTTAAATATATTAAGAAATGACACGATTTACAAAAACCAAAAAGGCACTGCGCGCTTTGACGGATACCATCCTCGGCGGCAGTAGCAATGTGGTACGCACTTTAAAGGTGGCTGGCCACATGAATGAGAATTCAGTCAAGCATGTCTAAGAGGGTTATGCCAGTCATACCCAGTCCTACTGCCTTCTTCGTTCTTCGCTGAAGAAGCATCACTGCACCAAAGACCAGGTGATGCAGATAATGGACTATCTTGACAACATGGAAGAGGAGTATCACAAGTCCTATCCCGACGATCCCTGCCCGATGGACGGCGGCTATAAGGCGAGTTTCGAAAGGTTTGTGATAGAATCCTTGAGAGCAGAGTGAGATCCGTGTGGGCCCATCAAAAAAATATTCAAGAAATCGCTTGGCGTTTTCGAAAGAAAGTCGTATATTTGCAGGCGTAAAGATATAAGTTATCATTATGAGTCGTGTTAAGTTAAACATAGATAAATCCATTCTTGCTTGGGCTATAGAACGCTCAGGTAAGGATTGCTGTGCATATCTGGAGCAGCATCCTAAGATAAAAGAGTGGGTGGATGGTTTGGATAGACCGACTCTTAAGCAGTTAGAGCGGTTTGCCAAGGAACTTTTTGTGCCAATGGGATATCTGTTCTTGCCAACTCCTCCTGTCGAGACGATGCCTATACCTTTGTTCCGCCGAATCAATGACAAGCTCGACATCAATGTCTATGATACGGTCAATGAGTTGCAGGAACGTCAGGAGTGGTTGAGTGGTTATCTTCATCAACGTGATTTTTCCAAAGTTCCTTTTGTGGGAATTCATCGTGTGGAAGATGGCATTGATAAGGTATGTTCTTCTATGCGCCGAATTCTAGACTTGCCTGTCAACTGGATGATGGAATATAGCAAGGTGGATGATGCTTTGAGATTCCTGACAGAGACGATAGAAAACCTGGGTGTAGTCATAAGCTATAATAGCGTAGTCGGTTTTAATAATAAGCGACCTATAGCTGTAGAAGAGTGTCGTGGCTTCGCTTTGGTAGATGATTATGCTCCGTTTATCTTTGTCAATAGTAGGGATGCCAAGTATGCCCAGATGTTTACTTTGGTGCATGAATTTGCGCATATATTGACAGGATATAGTGCCGGATTAGGTAATAGCGATATTTCCTGCACGGATATTACGGAACAATTCTGCGATGCAGTGGCTGCTGCATACCTTGTGCCGGAAAACTTGCTGAAAGAAGTCTGGACAGAGGTGGGTGAAAACTATGAGATCTTGTCAAAGAAACTCAAGGTGAGTCGCTTTGTTATCGCTCGATGTGCAAAGGATTATGGCTTGATTACGAAAGAGCATTTCTTTGCTTTATATAAGAAATGGATGGCAGAGCCTCTTGTCCGCAAAGAAATAAAAGGTAGCGGCGGTGATTTCCGTCGTACAGCCATCAAGAGAGTGAGCCGTTTGTTCCTGATACATGTAAGCAATGCAGTAGAGAACAATGCGCTGCTCTATATGGATGCATTCCGTTTGACGGGACTAAAGGGTGATACTTTCCGTAAAGTTGTTGATAGCCCATTCTTCGTATAAGTTCAAAAAGTAGAAAGGAACAGTTATGAGGTATATAGTAGATTCCAATAGTTTTATCACTCCCCATCGAGGATATAGTCCTATAGATGTAGCCAGAAGCTTATGGTCGAAGATTTCGGCATTGGCTTCGGAGCATAAGATATATTCTCTCGATAAGGTTAAGGAAGAATTGTATCTACATGATGACGAGTTGAAGGAATGGATGAAGGCCAATATGCCATCAGATTTTTTCTTGTCGTCCGACCATGCTGAAGTCATCACAAAATTGCAAGAGATTATTGCATGGGCTGATAGTCATACTTTCTACACTCCAAAGGCCAAACAGAAGTTCCTCAGAATGGATAAGGCTGATATTTATCTGGTAGCTTTTGCTGCTGTTGCCCCCGAAGAATGGGCTATAGTATCCATGGAACGTCCTGCGCCAAGAAATGCTGGCGAGATAAAACTCCCTGATGCGTGTGCCAAGTTTGGTGTAAGATGCCTGATGCTGCAGGATATGTTTAGGGAGATGGGAGAGAGCTATTGATAATGATACCCTTGAAAAACACATTAGATAGTTAAGATTATTTTTTAGAACTCAATAAGTACCGAGGTTGTTCTGGCAGTGGAAACTGCCGGAACAGTTGGGTATTATATTTAGCAGATTAGCAAGAAATTAATTTTGATTAACTATGAAAGAATTGATAAATAAGATAATACAAGATTTGGGTGATGAGAAGCCCATATCTGGAATTCTGCTCAAATCGCAGATTGTTGCATCAGAACTTGGTAATCAAGAGTTCTCTAACTGGATCTTTCATGAGCAAAATGGGTATACAGATGTAAAATCTCTGCCTGATTACAGAAAGCTTGGAGCTATAGTTAAAGTTGATGTTACCGTGCCTTTTCAGGGGAGGTGGACAAACATAACTTTGCCAGATGGTGTGTTTGGCGATGAAAAGGTAAATGAAATCTTTTTTCAAGCTCAATTATTGCAATCATTGACAGAGATAGAAACATTGTGTAAGGGGAAAGAAAAAGAAAGCCTAACCTGTTCTCTCCCAGCAATTGCTTATATTGAGGCTAACAAGGTTGTCAGAGGAAATGTTGAGCGAGTTTGGCAAGAATGTTCTACGGCATCTGCTTTACATATTGTAGATGTCTTTAAGTCTAAATTGCTCGATTTCTTTTTAAAGCTAAACAAAGAAATAGAGGGAGGTATTGACTTTTCACAGATTTCAGGACAAGAAAAAATTAATCAAATAATGAATAATACATTCGTAAATGCAACCATAGCTAATATGGGCTCTGGTTCAATTCAAACAGGTGATGTTTCTGGCAATTCTACAAATATGATGACAGTTTCTCCTAAAAACAGAGAAGAAATGCAGAAAATTGTAGGCAAGTTATCAGACGTTGTTTCTTCTATTGATAATGACGATTTACATGAGACTTTGGCAACTATCAATGATGAAATTAGTAAGCCCAATTGGTGCAAAAAAACACTAAAAATGGCATTTAATGCATTAGGAGGTATTGCCACAGGCATTGCGGCAAATATCGCAACTAATCAGGTCGCTCCATTAGTAGCTCAGGCACTAGCGTTACTTTAAAAGTTAAGGGAATGGATCACATATCAGACACAAGAAAGTGTATGGATTCATTGGCAATATTTAAGTCTTTATACGATGAGAAGCAAGACCTATATTCTGTTATAGCAAGTGTCCCAGGCGGTCCCATCCCGCACAATATGGCGTAGACCTTTGATGGTCCGCCAACCTTATAGCGTAGCGGTTCCGAGCACCGAGTAGGGCGGTTTCCTCCCTCGCTCCTGAGGAGAGAGGGCTGGGGTGAGAGGTGGAGCCTTCTTTAATGGTAAAGAAGGACGGGATGATTTTTAGAACTTCTTATTAAAGAACAAAAATTATAACAAAAACAATGAATATAATCAAAACCAATATAGATGGCGTACTCATTATAGAGCCACGCCTCTTCCGTGATGCTTGTGGCTACTTCTTCGAGAGCTTCAGCGAGCGAGAGTTTGAAGAGAAGGTTGCCCCAATCCTGGGACACAGTGTTCACTTTTGCCAGGACAATGAGTCTATGAGTAGCTATGGCGTAATGCGAGGCCTGCACTTCCAGCGCCCACCTTATACCCAGAGCAAGTTGGTGCGCTGCGTAAAAGGCAGAGTCCTTGATGTAGCCGTAGATATCCGTAAAGGATCACCAACCTATGGCAAGCATGTGGCTGTAGAACTGACAGAAGACAATCATCGCCAATTCTTCATCCCAAAGGGTTTTGCTCATGGTTTCGCCGTTCTCTCAGAAACAGCAGTCTTCCAATACAAGTGTGATAACTTCTATCATCCAGAGGCAGATGGAGGTATTTCTATTTTGGACGAATCTCTCGGTATCGATTGGAAAATCCCAACAGGGCATGCCATCCTCTCAGAGAAAGATACCAAGCATGACTTGTTGAAGGACTTTGATAGTCCGTTTGATATCAAAATAAACTTGTACGGAAACATCTAAAGAAGAAAAAAAACTTTATTTTAACCTTTGTGAACATGAGTGTTAGTTTAATTAATACAGCAGGTGCATCTAAGGCCTTTATAGCTTTAATAGATGCTGTTAGTCGAGGTATAGGCACTTTGTATGAGCCTTGGCGAATACGGAAAAATGCTGATGCCAAAGCTTATGAAATGCAAACGTTAGCTGAGGCTGAAAAAAAAAAACGAAATATTATCAGCTGCTGAAGCTCAAACAGGTAAAATTATTCCCCAAGAGCAATTGCAAGCGATAGTTTCAAGAATCGTTGGTAAAGAGATTGTTCGACAAGAAAACATAGACAGGGTTGTTTCTATAGCTTTAGAAAATCTTGGTAAGGCAAAAGCAATTTCTGACAAGAAAGTAGAAACAGATTGGTTGACACGTTTTTTTGATATTGTTGAGGATATATCAGATGATGAGTTAAGAAATGCCTGGGGAAAAGTACTTTCACAGGAAATTCAAACTCCAGGTTCTTTTTCTTTAAGGACACTTAGCACAATTCGTAATTTAGCAAAAAATGAAGCGGAATTGTTTGCAAGTCTAGGCAATAATGTGTTTAGTTCTGCTAATACGAAATTCTTCTTAAAGTCTAAAAATTCGATATTAGGTAGTAATGTTCAATATGATGCCATCACTCTTTTAATGGAATGTGGTTTGATAAAGGAGAACGACGATTTGGCATTTTCTTATCGAGCAACCCCTGATGAAAAGACGAAATTTGCTTTTACTTATCAGGATTTAGCAGTTATTATAGAGCTAGATAAGGGAGATTATGAAATTAATGTTGATATATATGAATTAACAAGAGCTGGTTCTGAAATTTACAAGATTTTAAATGTAGAGAAAGATATGAGCTTATTAGAAAAAGCAGCATCAATCATAAAGAAACCAAATGTCAGTTTTGCTTATTCTAAGCTTATAGGTGTTTCTGGTAATACTATTAATTCAGAAAAAGACTTAACCTATTTGTAAGTTCTTTAAATATAAAGATATCCATAATAAAGATTAGTAGCTATGAAAGTAGTACTTTTAGCAGGAGGCTTTGGCACCCGTATTAGCGAAGAGAGCCAGTTTAAGCCTAAGCCAATGATTGAGATTGGCGGAATGCCAATCCTTTGGCACATTATGAAGGAATATTCATATTATGGGCACAATGAGTTTATCATCTGTGCAGGTTACAAACAAGAATACATCAAGGAGTGGTTCGCTAATTACTTCCTACACAACAGTGATGTAAGTTTTGATTGGCGCAATGGCAGCAATGAGGTTACTATTCACCAGAGCCAACTGGAGCCTTGGAAGGTGACGGTAGTCGATACAGGCTACAACACCATGACAGGTGGACGTATCAAGCGTGTGCAGAAATATGTGGGTAACGAACCTTTCTTCATGACATACGGTGATGGCGTTTGTGATGTAGATATAGACAAACTCCTAGAGTTCCATCAGTCACATGGAAAGATAGCTACCCTTACAGCTGTTAAGATGAAGCAAGAGAAAGGTGTACTCAATATCGGTGGCGACAATGCTGTGAAGTCTTTCCGCGAGAAGAATATCACCGATGGAGCACCTATCAATGCTGGTTATATGGTTTTGCAGCCAGAAATCTTTGATTATCTTACAGGTGATGACTGCGTCTTCGAGAAAGCACCATTGGAACAATTGGTAAAAGAAGGCCAGCTGATGTCATACGTCCATGAAGGATTCTGGCAGTGTATGGATAACATCCGTGAGAAGAATATGTTGGAGAAGTTATTGGAAACCAATACTGCTCCATGGAAGAAATGGGAAAGAGAAGTCCCTAAATCATCAATTTTATAAATCAATTAAAAATAAATAATATGGCATTTAATAACGTCTATCAAGGAAAGAAAGTATTGATTACAGGAAATACAGGTTTTAAAGGTTCATGGCTTTCTACATGGCTCACTATGTTGGGTGCTGAGGTTTATGGCTATTCTATCGATGTGCCTTCAGAACCTGGAATGTTCAATGTATGTAAATTGAATGATAAGATTCACCATAAGTTTGGAGATATCCGTGACAAAGAGGCAATGAACGCTTATGTTCAGGAAGTGAAGCCTGACTTCATCTTCCATTTAGCAGCTCAGGCATTAGTATTAACTTCATACAAAGATCCATTTGATACAATGACAACAAATGTGATTGGTACAACATCAGTACTCGAAGCAATCAGAAATATTGATTGGAATTGTACCTGTGTATTGATTACCTCAGACAAGGCATATAATAATGTAGAATGGATTTGGGGCTACCGTGAAACTGATGAGGTTGGTGGCAAGGATGTTTACTCAGGTTCAAAGGGTGCAGCAGAATTAGCAATCCGTTGCTATTGGTATTCTTTCATCCAGAATATGCCAAACATCAAGATGGGCGTAGCTCGTGCTGGTAATGTTATCGGCGGTGGTGATTGGGCTAAAGATCGTATCATTGTAGATTGTGTCAAGGCATTCTCTAAGGGAGAAACTGTAGAAATTCGTTGTCCTAAGGCAACACGTCCTTGGCAGCATGTATTGGAGCCTCTGAGTGGTTATCTTACTTTGGGACAATATCTCTATGAGAACAAGTCGGAAAATGGAGAGGCTTATAATTTTGGTCCACGTGCAGAGCAGACAAAGACAGTGTTCGAGTTGACGCAGGATTTGGCAGAAGAATGGGGATTGGATAAGGAGAAAGCATCTAAGCTGACAGGTAATGTTCCTTTCAAGGAGGCTACCCTTTTGAAATTGAACTGTGATAAGGCTCTTGCTTATCTCAATTGGCATTCAACTTTACATTATGAGCAGTGTGTACATATCATTGCAGAGTGGTACAAGGCATTCTATGAGGGCAAAAACGTAGATATGTTCGATTTGACCAAGAAGCAGATTGAATATTATACTAAGGAAGCTGAAAGTCAGAACTTAAATTGGACAAAATAATATGATAGAAGGAGTAGAATTACATCCGATGAAGCACATTGCTGTTCCTAAGGGTGATATATTTCATGCCATTCATAGTACAGATGAAGGATATGTTGGTTTTGGAGAAGCTTACTTCTCTGAAATCAAACATGGCATGGTGAAAGGCTGGAAGCGCCATAATCGTATGGTGCTGAACATCGTTGTACCTGTTGGTGCTGTAAAGTTTGTTGTTTACGATGACCGTGAAGGCAGTAAGACAAAAGGACAGTTTGAAGAAATTATCCTTTCACCAAAGGATAATTACCAGCGTTTAACGGTTCAACCAGGTCTCTGGATGGCTTTTGCAGGAGCAGGTGAGGGCACATCTATGCTGATGGATATTATACCGGAAGTTCATGATGATTCAGAGGCTTCAAGAGTTGATTTGTCAGAGATACCTTATAATTTCAACGTATGAGAATATTGATTACTGGAGCTACAGGGTTCGTTGGCAAGACTTTGATACCTTATCTCATTAGTAAGGGTATGAAAGATTTAGTTCTTTTAGTCCGAAATCTAGATAAGGCTAAGGCTATGTTTGGCAACGAATCTGTAGGAATGATAACTACCCAGTCTTCTGATTGGATGGAGCAGGTAAAGAATACTAACCCAGATGCTACCTTACATCTGGCAGCATTCTTCACAGGCCGTCATAATCATGAGAATGCAAATAAATTGGTGGAAGCCAATATTTCGTTTACCACATTTTTGTTGGAGGCATTGAGTAATACTCAGTGTCAGCACTTCATCAACATAGGTACATTCTCAGAATTCAGATATGGAAATGGTGAGTTTCATCCTAACAACTTGTATTCTGCAACAAAAACGGCAGAACGTCCAATCATCCGATATTATCAATCCATTTCTAAGTGGAATTGGATTAATGTTGTTGTCTATTCTCCTTATGGTAGATATAATGCCTATAAGAAGGTAATAGATTATATGATTGATTCTTTTTCCACCAGCGAACCCGTTGACTTTACAAGGGGTGAACAGATTCTTGATTTCATTCATGTTGATGATATGGCTGATTTCTTCTATACGTTGTTGCAGAAACTACCAGAATTGAAAGATTCTTTTTACCAGTTTCATTTGGGAACAGGAAAAGGATATTCTATTCGAGAGGTTGCATCTAAGATGGAAGAGATTTGGGGAAAGAAAATGAATGCAAATTGGGGTGGTAGAGTTTATTCTGAGCAAGATATTATGCATGCTGTTGCACCGATTGAGCAGAATATAAGGTTATTAGGTTGGAAATCTAAAATCTCTTTAACTCAGGGAATTGAAATCTTGAAAAAAGATACTCAGATTACCCCCCCCATTTTAGAATATGTTAAACCATTTTATTTATGTGCAGCATGAGAATACTGATTACTGGAGCTACGGGCTTTGTGGGTCAGAACCTCATGCCGATGCTCGTAAATAAATGTCCGGAAGCGGAAATCTTAGTTCTTTGTAGAAATGTCGATAAGGCACATACTCTTTTTCCTAATTTATCAGTTTTATTTAAAGGGGCAGAAGATTGGGATTGTGTTAAAGCCTTCAATCCTCAGATAGTATTGCATTTAGCTAGTCTTTCTACATCCCGCAATGATACAGATATTATTCAACCGCTACTGCAGTCGAATATATTATATGGTATCCAGTTGTTGGATGCATTGAAAGAATGTAAATTCTTGAAACTGTTTGTTAATACAGGAAGTTTTGCAGAATATAGATTTGGCACGGAATCAATAAATGATGCATATCTTTATACTGCAACAAAGAGTGCATTTCGTGTATTTGTAGATTATTATTCGCAACTCTGTCAATTCAAGTACATCAACGTCATTCCTTATACTATATACGGAGGAAAACCGACAGTCAAACGACTGATGGATTATATTTTGGAATCTATGGATAGTAAGGAATCTGTTGACATGACAGCTGGAGAGCAAATCCTTGATTTCACTCATGTTGATGATTTGTGTAACTTCTATGTTCATGTAGTAGAGAATGCAGAAAGAATATCTGATATAAAGAATGGTGAGTCATTTCATATCGGTACTGGAAGGGGAACTACTATCAGAGAACTTGCTTCCATGATGGAGCATGTATATGGCAAGAAATGCAATATTCATTGGGGTGGCCGTTCATATCGCGACAGGGATACAATGCAAGCCGTTGCTCCGATAGCCAAGAATATAGCTATGTTAGGATGGAAAGCTAAGATTTCGTTGAAGGATGGAATATTAAAAATGCAGAATCAAATCAATTATGAATAAGACAATTATATTGGGAGCAGGTATCTCTGGTTTAGGAGCTGCTTATGCTTGTAAGCAGAAAGGCATACAGCCTCTCATTCTGGAAAAGGATGATACTTTTGGCGGATTGTGTGGATGTTTTACTATTGATGGGTTTACCTTTGATCGCTTTGTTCATCTTTCCTTTGCCAAGGAAGAGGAAGTATTGAAGATTTTTAATTCATCTGCAGGTGAAATCATAACTCACATCCCTAATCCTTACAATATCTATAACAGAAAATGGATTAAACATCCTGCCCAAAATAATCTGTTTCCATTGGATGAGCAAGAGAAAAAGAAAATCATAGACGATTTCTTGGCTCGTCCACAAGTAGATATGTCTCAGATTACCAATTATGAGCAATGGCTAAGAATGCAGTTTGGAGATTACTTTGCCGAACACTTCTCAATGGTTTACACCAAAAAGTATTGGATGTGTGAAGCAAAGGATTTGGAAACCAAATGGATAGGACTGCGAGTATATCAGCCATCTGTAGAGGAAGTTATTCAAGGATCCAAGACACCAGATACACCTGTTACTTATTACGCAAAGGAGATGCGTTATCCAAAGACGGGAGGTTTTAAGCATTTCTTTAGTTCTTTGGCAGATAGTACTGACATTCGATACAATCAAAAGGTTGTGGCAATTAACACAGAGAAAAAAGAAGTAAAGACAGAAGATGGCTATGTATATCAATACGATAAGCTTTATTCTTCTATTCCATTGCCTGAATATAGTCACCTCTTGCATGATATCCCTGAGGATGTAAAGATAGCAATAAGTAAGTTGAAATGTACCTCTGGTTATCATGTATCTATTGCATTAAAGACAAAGAATATTCCTCCATACTTGTGGTGGTATATCTATGATGAGGATATTCTGGCAGCAAGAGTTTATTCTCCATCATTAAAATCACCAATGAATGCTCCTGATGGTTGCTCGTCTTTGCAAATGGAAGTATATTGTAAGGAGGGTGAATACACAGAAAAGCAGCTTTTGAATGGAACTGTAGGAAAGTTGATTGAATTAGGTATAATAAAACAGGAAGATGTACTCTTTACTCATGTCAGTTTCGAAAAGTATGCCAACGTAATCTTCAATCAGAATATTTATGATAGTCGGGAGATAGTGAGAAGCTATCTTAAATCTGTAGGTATAGAACCTTTCGGACGATTTGGAGAATGGGGATATCTTTGGAGTAACCAAAGCTTGTTAAGTGGCATGAATGCAATAAAATAATATATGGCAAATATCAGTTTAAAGAAAAATTATATCTATAGTCTATCATATCAGATATTGAATTTGATAACCCCACTTATTACTGCTCCCTATGTAGCTAGAGTTTTAGGTGCAGATGGTGTTGGTATATATAGTTATACTGCATCTATCATGATGTATTTCACTATGGTTGGTGCTTTGGGAACTATGAATTATGGTACTAGGGAAATTGCAAGATTACGAGATGATAAGTCAAAAATGAGCAATGCCTTTTGGGGGATAGTTTCTATTACATGTATTTCTTCTCTTATATGTTTAGCTTGCTGGATGGTGCTGATTTATGAAAGTACTACATATAAATATTATTTTTGGGCATTAACTCCGTTGCTTTTTGCAACAATGGCAGATATATCTTGGTTTTACACAGGTATTGAGAAAGTTAGTTATACTGTAATTCGTAACACAATATGTAAATTCATTGGTATCATACTTCTCTTTGTTTTTGTAAAACAGAAGGAAGATTTGTTTCTCTATATGATAATGAATTCCTTCATTCAATTGTTAGGTAATTTGTCAATGTGGACATATCTGCCAAAATTAATTGAAGGTTTTAAGATACATGAACTCCACTTAGTTCATCATCTGAAAGAAACGATGAGTTATTTCGTTATCACGATAGCTATCTCTCTATATACTGTTCTGGATAAAGTCTTAATTGGTTTTATAACAAATGATAATTTCCAAAATGGATATTACGAGCAAGCAACAAAGATCATTAATATAGCAAAAACGGTTTCGTTTGCAGCTTTAAATAGTATTATGACAGCCCGTTTATCCTATTTGTTTGAAGCAAAAAAATATGAAGAGATACATCAAAGAATTTCAGATTCATTGGATTGTATCTTGATTGTAAGTTGGGGATGTATATTTGGAATTATAGCTGTAGCAAAGGATTTTGTCCCTATCTTCTTCGGACCAGGTTATGAACCTGTAAAATTCATGTTGTGTTTAATGGCACCCCTAATCTTTGTTATTAGTCTAAGTACCTGTTTGGGATCTCATTATTATCTTCCGGCTGGTATGATAAATAAGTCTACTCGAATGACAATATATGGTTCCATACTCAATTTATGTATTAACATTATGCTGATTCCATATTTTGGAGCAATTGGTGCTATCATAGGAACACTGGTAGGTGAAAGTTTCATATCATTCTTATACGTATATAATGCTAAAGGATATATGAGTTTTAGTCTCATTTGGGGGAAAAGTTACAAAAGAATCTTCGCTGGTCTCATTATGATAGTTTGTGGAGTACTTTTCTCTAAATACATTGGGGTACATTCCTTCATGTCATTATTTATGCAAATTATTTCTTGTACTATTACTTATGCCTTGATACTGCTAGTATTAAAGGATAAAATGGCATATAAGTTCTGTCAAATAGCTATTTCAAAATTTAAAAAATAGAAAAGATGAAAGTAAGTATATTAACCTCTGTATATAATAAGGGACCATGGTTGTCCCGTTGGTTTGATTGTGTATGCAATCAGACCTTCAGAGATTTGGAAATTGTTGTTGTTGATAATGCTTCAACTGACAATAGTCCACAGATTATAGAAGAGTATGCTCAAAAAGATAGTCGTATAAAGGTTATAACTTTAAAAGAAAATATAGGTCCTTCTGGTGGAAAAAATACTGCGCTAGATAATACAAGTTGTGAATATCTGACGTTTGCTGATGCTGACGACTTCATGGACAATGATTATATTGAGAAATTGTATTGTGCAATCAATGAAGAGAAGGCTGATCTTTCAGTCTGTGTTAATGACTTAGTTTTCCCATCATCTCCATCTATTCACAAAGAATGGCCAAAAGCTTCAAAAAATATAATTGAGGGTGAACAAGTAAAATTACTTCCTTGTCAGATTCTAGATGAATTAAGTGATAAGTATTTTGGTTTTCATATGCCAGAATTGGGTGCGACTTGGATAAAAATGTACCGTGCGTCAATTATCAGAGAAAATAACATACATTTTAATAATAAATTGTGGATATGGGATGATTTTGATTTTAGCATACAATATATTCAATTGATAAAAAAGGTTGTTTATATAAACACGACTGTATATCATTTTTATCAGAGTGAAAATAGCGCAACGAGAGGTGTAAACTATAATCCGTTGATGCCTATTCGTATAATTTGGGCTATTGAAAGTATTTGTTCACGATTAGGTGAAATCCAAGATGAAAGATTGACTAATGCTGCGTTAAAGTTTTATTTCCTGAGAATGAAAGATGTTCTCGATTATGTGAGAACAAATAAAAGCAGTATAGATGATACCGAATATCATAAAGTTAAGGATTTGCTTTATAATTCAGAGCCTATAAAAAAACTATTTGCAGCAAAGGATTTGCCGACACTTAAATGTCGTGAACGATTGTATCTTAGTTTAGTAAAAGCGAATAAGATTAAAACTGCATATTTGTGTGATAGAATCATCGGTTCGTTGTCATACAGATATCATAAATACTTTAGAAGATAACAATAATATGATTAATCAAAAATACGATTATTTGATAGTTGGTTCCGGTCTCTTCGGAGCCACATTTGCACATCTTGCTCACAAGCAGGGCAAGAAGTGCTTGGTTATTTGACAAGCGATCTCACTTGGGTGGCAATATCTATTGTGAGAATATCTAAGGTATTAATGTACTTAAATATGGTGCATAAGACACAAAAAATATCCATTTTGCTCGAAAATAAGTTTTTTAGCAAAAAAAATTTGGTCTTCTCGCCTAAAAGTTCTATCTTTGCAAGGTATTTGAGACATTAAAACATTGCTATATGAATATCCGAATAATAATAGATAAGTTAGGACCTATTACTGATTCTGAGATAGAACTGAAGCCTTTTATGGTTTATACGGGTGAATCGGGATTAGGTAAGAGCTATACTGCATTATTGTGGTATAACTTAGTTACTTCATTGACTCCTATTAGACTTCAAGAGTTTATCACAATGAAGTTGAATGGGAGCGCAAAGGAAGAACTTACTTTTAAATTCAAGGATTTCAGAATGTGGCTCAATCAAAATACTGCTGTATTTCTTGGATATTTGTTAGGTAACAATAATTTTGAGTGTCAAGTTAATTATGTTTTTGAGCAGGACGATAACATGAATATTGCAATCAAAAGGTTGCATGATGAGGATGCGTCTGGATTTACTCGCTTTAGTATCAATGATGATATAGATGTTTTTCCCCTTGATTTGGAGGACAATGTCATGATGATGAGTTTTAGCCTTCATGGCTATTTGGCACAATTATACTTTGACAAAAATTATCTGCGCCCTTTGATCTTACCACCTGCTAGAGCTGCCTTTATGGGAGCTAACACTACATCGCCTATTGGTATGTATCGTGATTTCTTGGCTCAGCTCGACGATCTCAAGACTCCTTCCAGAATTATCAGCCCAGACAATCAATTCTATGCCAACTATATCGCAAAGTTGGCTGATGGTGAGATCGTCTTGGAAAATGGTAGTGTGTTCTTGCTGTTTGAGTCTGGTGAAAAGATACCTGTATCTGCAGCAGCCTCTTCAGTAAAGGAGCTGATGCCATTCTTACTGATGTTACAAAATGGAAAGAATAGACAGTATAATAGTCTGCTTTTTGAGGAACCAGAAGCTCATGTGCATCCTAAGAAGCAATTTCTCGTGATGGATATGTTGGTTCGCTGTTGTAACAAGGGTATGCTCATCCAGATGACTACCCATAGTGATTATCTCCTGGGTCGCATGAATCAGTTGCTATTATTGGGTAAGATTAGAAATAAGTCTATGAAAGCTTTCGAGAAATTCTGTAGTGATCATCAGTTTAATAAGAACCTGTATCTGGAGACTGAACAGGTAGGTGCTTACTATTTCAAGCGTCAAGTTGGTAAGGTGGTCATAGAAAATCAAGATTTGTCAACAGGCCTTCCTTTCAGTTCTTTTGAGAACACGGTAAGAAGCCAAATGGAACTGTCGGCAGATATTACTGATTTGGCGGAAAACTTGGGTATCGAGTCTAACTTATAATAGAAAGGAGGACTTGATATGGAGGCAACGTTAGAGGAATTTGGAATATTATACCCCAAGTATGCTACCTCTTTGTTTGAAGAGTCATGCGAGGTGATAGAGCCAGTACCTAATAGTGAATCTGATTTTAGACATTTTATCGTGACTGGGGGAAATGGTTATGTCTTTCCACGCGAGTTTGCTGCAGATACGGTCTCTTTTTATGGAAAATCAAAAAGTCCAGACCCCATGAGGCTTAATTGCGATGGTATTTTCTTTTCAGAGATAGAAAATAGAAAATGTCTTTTTATCTGTGAATTAAAAAGTACTTTTAGTACAGGTCAAATAGCACATGCTAAGGAGCAAATTATGGGAACAGTATTGAGGCTAAAGGCGCAGATGAGTATCTTGCAGACTCAGCCTGATTGGGAGATACATGGAGTAATAGTTTCATTTGAACCGACAGAAAATCAACTTATATCTGTCAACAAGTTGACGAGTAAAGATGCCAATTTTTCCAAATATCTATTTACAAAGGGGCATAAGGTGATAACAGCGGAAATGTCAAAAGTTCATTACGCCCCGATGGCTATGCCTGATATTACAATTCATTATGTAGCTGTGCCAGAAAGAAAAACTGAATATCAGATGACCTTAAGAGAATTGGTGAATTTATAAGGTAACAAATCTGATACCATATAGAAGAAAAAAAAGAGGAATATATTAATACGCAATATGGAGATAGGTGAGCATCATTTTTCTAGATGATGCTCATCCTAAGATATATTGTCTTATCTCTATAAAGATTTTTTGATTATGAGTGATAATTATTACGACTATTTGATAGTTGGCTCCGGTCTTTACGGAGCCACATTTGCACATCTTGCTCACAAGCAGGGCAAGAAGTGCTTGGTGATAGATAAGCGATCTCACTCGGGTGGCAATATCTATTGTGAGAACATCGAGGGTATCAACGTGCATAAGTATGGAGCACACATCTTCCATACCTCCAATAAGAAGGTGTGGGACTTCGTCAACTCCATTGTTGAGTTCAACCGCTATACCAACTCGCCAGTGGCAAATTACGAGGGCAAACTCTATAATCTGCCTTTCAATATGAATACCTTCTATCAGATGTGGGGCGTAACCACGCCTGAAGAAGCGCAGACAAAGATTGATGAGCAGAAAGCGGAGGCTGTAGCTCGCATGAAAGCTGATGGCGTAACAGAACCTCGTAACCTGGAGGAGCAGGCTCAGGTGTTGATTGGAAAAGACATTTACGAAAAACTTATCAAGGGTTATACAGAGAAGCAGTGGGGAAGAAAATGTACAGAACTTCCTGCTTTCATTATCAAGCGTTTACCAGTTCGTCTCATCTTCGATAATAACTACTTCAATGATAAGTACCAGGGTATCCCTGTTGGTGGTTATAACAAACTCATTGATGGCTTGCTTGAAGGAATAGAGACGAAAACGAATGTAGATTTCTTTGAAAACCGCTCTTATTGGGAGGGTATCGCCGACAAGATAGTGTTTACTGGCAAGATAGATGAATTCTATAATTATCAGTTTGGTAAACTAAACTATCGTACAGTACGCTTTGAGACAGAGATTATTGATAAACCAAATTATCAGGGCAATGCAGTTGTGAACTATACAGAGCGTGAAGTACCTTACACTCGTGTTATTGAGCACAAGCACTTTGAGATGTTTGGTCAGGATGTATATGAATGTCCAAAGACCGTCATTTCGATAGAGTATTCCACAGAGTGGAAGGATGGCATGGAGCCATACTATCCGGTGAATGACAAGCAAAATTCAGAGCTATATGCCAAGTATAAAGGACTGGCAGACAAGGAAGAGAATGTCATCTTCGGTGGTCGTCTAGCGGAATACAAATACTACGATATGGCACCTACAGTAGAGAGGGCTATGAGCTGGTTTGAAATTTAAAAGGAACAGTTGTTGTTAGGTAATAGAGAATAATAGTGCCTGACCTAGAATATTGTTGTAATACAAATTTATCTTATAGTTATTATTAAGCTATAAATATGGATACAAAATATAAAATTTGTGCGGTTGTTGTTACATTCAATCGCAAAGAATTGTTGATTAATTGTTTGAATGCAATAAACGAACAAACATACAAACCTCATACTGTTATCATTGTAGATAATGCATCTACTGATGGAACAAAAGATTTAGTGAAGCAAAACGGATATTGTAATATAATGCTAAATGGTATTAATTATCAATATTTGTTGCTTCCAAATAATCAAGGTGGAGCAGGTGGCTTTTATAACGGAATCAAGACTGCCTATGAATCTGAGGAAATTTTTGATGCTGTTTGGGTAATGGATGACGACGGAGTAGCTGATAAGAACCAATTAGAAAACTTGGTCAACTATCTTACAAATTATGATTATATTGCTCCGCTCGTTATAGCGCAAGAAGATTCTGAATCTTTGGCGTTTAACTATTATGGAAGCTATGACGTAAATGCATTGAAAGATAAATTTGATAAAATAGTTCCAGGTTATTCATGTCCGTTTAATGGAATTCTCTATTCTAGAAAGCTTATAGAAAAGATAGGTTATCCTATACCTCAACTTTTCATTTGGGGTGATGAACAAAATTACGGACTAAGAGCAAAAGATGCTGGTTTCTCTCCAATAACAATTATTGATGCTATTCATATTCATCCTAAGGATAGAATGACTTTTGCAAAAAGCTTATTTGGCAAACCAATTGTAAATATACCTAATTTATGGAAAGGATATTGTTTTTGGAGAAACTCTATTTTTAATATGAAGGGGCGAGCATCGATTAAGCAATATCTGACTTTCTATATTTATAATGCTTGGTATTATCTTATAATAAAGAAGTCTTGGACTTGGTTCTCATGTTTCAATAAGGCATATTTCTCTGGATTTAAAAAGTTGCCTGATAATGGTTATAGGCAGTATATGAAAGGATAAGAATATAAACGGTTGATATCTATGATTACAAACGTTACAATAGAAAAGGTAAAGGGCATGGGATATAAGTCTTTTGATTTGGAGATTAAGGAAAATAAGTATAATCTTCTAGTAGCACCAAATGGATTTGGTAAAAGTTCTTTTTTTGCAGCTTTTGATTCTTTACGAGCAACGAAGATGGAGCTAAAAGATACCAATGTACCTATTAGGGGTGACAATGTAAGTTGCAAATTATCGATAACGGATAATGGTGATACTTTAACGGCAGATAATACTTCCAATAAGCTTAATTCAAAATATAAGATTTGTTGTATTAATTGTAGATTAACTCCTAAGGCAATAGGACGAAATTTTGGAGGACATGTTGCTGCTACTGGCTATTTGGGGATACAAGAAATTGAATTAAGTTCAATTCCACCAAAAGCTGTTTCTGACTATAAGTATTCCAACATGCAAAATCTGTGATCGATATTTTTTATTTGCTAGGCATTTTATATAATGATGTAGAGCATACATGGAGTAATGGCATAGATAAACCTGCAATATATAAATTGGAAAATTTAGTAGTAAGAAAAATCATTTCTGATATATTTGATTTTAAAGGGGATTCAATAAAAATTGATTCGATACATTAAAATATATTATCGGTTTAACTAACTATGGTGGCTAAAGAATTGGAACAGTTTCTTTTAAAATAAAATTTTATGATTACACAATATGATATAGAGTATTTGGTGATATTTGCTATACTTGGTGTGCTATTTTTCAAGGGATTAAAGCCTAATATGGGGGGGCGATTTCGACCATTCGTGATAGACAAGGCTATGTCGCAAGCATTAAAAGGAATTGCTTGTGTTTTTATCCTTATGGGACATTGGGGACAACGAAAGTTTGATATGGATATGCCTTGGGGACTCTCAAAGGTCGTTTGGCAAACTACAGCTACTACGGCTTTGGTTTGGTTTATGTTTTTTTCTGGTTATGGAATGTCGCTTAAACAGATAAAATCTGATGAATATTTCAGTAAGTGGGGAAAGAGTATAAAGAAAATCTTCATTCCATGTTTGCTTACTTGTATGGTATTTCTTGCAATATGCGCAATTTTGCCAGATAGCTATACCTTGTCAGAAGCAAAACTATTATGGCTTCCTAAAGAGATACATTTGTTACATAATCTCAATGATTATAGTATGGCTGCACTTATTCCTTCCTTACTAGGTGGAGGTGATTGGTATGTTTACTGTATTCTTATGTTTTATACAATCTATTATGTAGTAGCATATCTATCTGAAAAAGTCAATTGCAACCAAACTGCAATGTTAGGTTGCGCTTTTATCGTATATTGGTTTTGTGCGCATTGGTACTTTGGTCCAGAACAAGGACATTATTATAGGTTTGTTTGGACATTTATGCTTGGACATGCTGTTGCTAAGCGAACTAAACTTAGTTGGCTCTTTATGGCTATATTAATTATACCTGCATTTAAAGAAGGTAAGATTGCCATTTTTGATTTCTCTTTGGGAGTTGCGATTCTATATCTGTTGTCTTTTATCAATTCAAGGTATGAAATGAGAGGGAAAGCTATTCTATGGCTAGGTTCTATATCATATTTCTTTTACCTCGTCCATATTCGTCTGGGATATACGCTATTGACATATATAGGAATAAATAGTATTGTTCTCTGGATTGCAATCACAACTACTATATCATATCTGTTATATAAATTGAATTCAAAAATAAAAATATGATAACATCAAGAAAAGAATTAAAGTTCTATCTCAAGGCAGATGAGATAATGAACGAACAGGTATTTCCGCAGGGTTTTATTAAGAGATTACTTTTGCCGAATCCTATACAGAAGTTCATGCGTTGCATGAGAAAATTGGAGTATTATGATTACAAGCGGAAGCTCTCTCCTTTTTATATTCCCATGTTTTTATGGTACAAGATGAGGTATAATAAACTGAGTATAAAGAATGGTTTTGATATTCCGATAAATAGTCTTGGATATGGATGCCGTATTGGTCACCGATGTGGTATCATTATAAGTGGAAGTACAAAGATTGGTAATTATTGTTGTATTTATCGATGCTCATGTGCTGATGGTAATCCAAAGAGAATTGGTAATCATGTCTTTATTGGTACTAATGTTGTAATAGCTAAGAATGTTACGATTGCTGATGGTTGTTTTATCTCGGCGATGAGTTTAGTAAATAAGGATGTTCTGTCAGAGAACACGGTTATGGGGGGGTACCTGCTCGCTTCTTAAAAACAGCTCGTCCTTGGACGGAAGAACAGCCGTATAAGGATGAAGTTGAAAGATGTGAGAGATTGAAACGAAAAATAGGTTTAGCGAATTTATTATGAATAGTTATAGAGATTACACTTGGGATGTTGTACGAGGAATAGGCATTCTGATGGTCGTATTGGGACATTGTGCGCCGAGACCACTTGTTGACTTCGTGTATCTGTTTCACATGGGGTTGTTCTTCTTTGTGAGTGGATATTTCTTGAAGATAACAGATAATGGATCGTTCTTGGAAAATGAGAAAAAATACATTAAGCGTAAATTGCGCACTCTTTGGCTTCCGTTTGTTATTTTCACATTATTCATATTGGGACTACAGGATTTCTTTGTCAATCATTACATGGCAGAGACACGTTATCCTGGACTGGAAGGAGTGAAGATGGCTATTATGGTTTTGGGTTTCAAGCAAGTTGATAATCCTATATTGTGCCCTATATGGTTTCTAAAGAGCCTTTTCTTCAGTTGTATTCTTGTATATACAATCATGTTATGGATTAGAAAAGAAAAGTTTAGATTGTTGTTTTTCGTAGCATTATACGCAATGGTAACAGTTTTGCAGAATTTAAACTTTCCTTTGCCAACAGCAATATTCAGAGAGCTAACAGTAACTTTTATTATCTATATGGGATTTGTGGCTTGTAAGTATAAGGTTGTACAGAAGTGGGGGGGCACTGTTTGGTTACTTTTGCTTTCCTTTTTGTTGTTGATGTTGACAAGTAAGTTTATAAGGATAGATGTGATGTCTGCCTCCTTTTCTTACCCATTGGTGTTTCCGCTTATGGCGGTAATAGGTATTATATTCACCTATAACCTTAGTCGTGTCATCATGAAAGTTTTGCCAAAACTTTCAGAGATACTGCAATATTTTGGTAAGAATTCACTCTATATATTGCTACTCCATGTATTGGGCTTCAAAATTGTAAGTGTATTTTTGGTGTGGCATTATGGGCTAAATGCTGATACGAGTAAAAATCTGTATGATATGGTGATTCATGATTATGTAGGTGATTATTGGTGGATTGTATATACATTGGTGGGAGTTATATTCTCTCTTGGTGTAATGAAAGTAATTTCTTTGGTTAAGATT
>ENA-OVGJ01000351-OVGJ01000351.1-human-gut-metagenome-genome-assembly--contig:-NODE-351-length-23783-cov-4.083994_pt1 | contig 23783 bp, 7 predicted proteins | sample MGYA00237772_ERZ505423 | MGnify/ENA primary metagenome ERZ505423 (study PRJEB26158, sample SAMN06016386) | human gut metagenome | biome: human gut; feature: ankylosing spondylitis patient; material...
AAATATTTCGAATTCTATGGCCAGCCGGTAGGTGAAGAAGCGGCAGCAAATGCCTTTACCCAATCCGATTTCGGAGAACTCAACCAGATGGTCAAGGATACGATAAACTATCTTCTTCCTGATTTTGCCCAAAACGAAGACGAGCGGAATACTATCCAAACGGGGCTGGAGCGTCAGTTTAAGATTTGCATCGCACGTTCCAATAGCCTGTTGGTAGACTATAGTAAAATCTTAATAGATTTGATAACCAAGATAGACAGTGAAAATTCCGTTTACCAAGAGTTGACATCAGAGCAGATCTACATTACAACTAAAAGTTGGGAACATCAAGAGATGTTAGTGGAGGTTATTCAATATGTCGAGCCGGGAAGCAAACTACGGAAACTAAATAAAGATGGTGAAGAAGAAGGTCCGGAAGGCAGTGAAGGGCCGGGAGAAGGTGAAACCCCGGAAGATGACGGACCGAAATATGACATAGAGCTTGTATCTGAAACCCATGATGTCTATATAATAAGTACTGCAGTCAACTGCAATATCACCACCATCAAAGACAACGGCAATATTTTGGGTACACTCATTGCATTGACCGACCTGAAAATCGAGGCTCAAAAGAGCAGCGATGAAGCATTGGAAACTTTAAACCAATATTTTACGGCAGAGGAACAAAACGGTGCTAACCAAGAATGGCAGAAAGTCAACGCCCTGATAGAAACGTTAAATGAAGTCATTGCCGAAGCTACCGAAGCAAACGACATCCATAACGCACAAGCCAACGTGAACGAAGGCCTCAACAACCTGTCCGTTTTATCGAATGAATGCCGCACGGCATTGCAAGACAAACAGAACGAAGCCAACCAACTGTTGGGCGTGCTGGCTGACCAAGCCGAGGAGGGGAAAGACAACCACCACCAGCAGCTTCAGTCCATCATTACGGATGCCACCACCCTGCTCAACAGCGAAAGCAAGGTGTTGTCTGCCTATACCGGAGCGACCGAAAGACTGGACGCACAAATTGAAACGGAAACAGCCTATTATCAGGAATGTGCCAAGCGATTAAAGGATTTGATTGGAACTGTCGAAGACTGGAATAACGATAAAAACGACCCGGATTTGACTATTGCCCTGCAAACTGCAAAAGAAAAATCAGCCTTGGCTGCCGAGATGCAATTGACAGACACCAATATCAACCAGGCCGTCACCGACCTGCAAGAAGCATACGACTTGGCACAAAACCGTTATAAAGCACAGGATGAAATCAACAAACTGCAAGACTGCATCGACACTTATGGCGATGAAGACGGTCGTCTGGCCGAATTGCAGGAAAAGGCCAAAAACGTATCCAACAGTACGGCCGGAGAGTTGTGGGATGAAATAGCACAGGCTATTAAAGATACGGAAGACCTCAGCAAGGCATGCCACAACGAACTGGAAGAGATGATTAAAAGAGCCGAAAGATATTACGGCAGATGGCAGGCTACGCTGGGAGATAGACTGAAAAAATTGAAGACGGAAATTGACGACAAAAACCGATTACTGGAAACAGAGAAGAATATCGCAAACCTGAAAAAAGCCTATACCGAGCTGGATAACGTGTACAGGGAGACCGGCGGTTATTCCGACCCCTACGAATACCAACAGGCTCTGAGCAGTCTGATAGACGAAGCGGAAGAGATACAGAAGAAGTATAATTATGCCTCTTTGGGTGATGCCATTACAGCTTCCAAGAGTGTAGTAGGCAGCGAAGACACTTATAAGTTGCAACAGCAATACAATGTGCTGCAACGCGAAATCAATCAGACCAAAGAACAATATATTCTATTGACCCAAAAGTTGGACGAATATATTGCCGGTCCGGTCAAGGACAAAATGACGGCGCGCTATGCCGGTGATATACCCGAAGACCAGGCTGCATTGATAGAAAAGGTGAAAGCCGACCTGCAACCGTCTCAAGAAACTGAAGCCGTTGAAGGCGACCGTGTATGTACGGACATGAAGGTATTGCAAGAATACCAGAACAGTTTGCAAAACATGCTGACCGCGGTAGACGCCGCATGGAACAAGGCCGTGTCCGATTTGGAAAAGGCAGTCAATGAAACCAAACTGACCTTCGACCAGAACTATCCCGACAACGAAGAGCTGGAAACCGCCATCTACAAAGCACAAACCGTACTGGATGAAATCGACACAGCCCCATATCAGATTATTGCCAATGTGCAAACAGCCATCACAGATTTGGACAACGCGCTCATAGCAGTGGAAGGGCCTTTGCGCCGCGGTGTGGCCAACAGTTGGTTGGAAGTTTACACAAATCTGAATGCCGACATCGATGTGTACGGGTCCGATGAAAATTCCGTACCCACTTCCAATGCCAAAAAATATGTGGAAAGCAACCGGGAGTTGGCCGATGAACTGAGTCAGACCGAGGAAGATATACGTTACAACATGACCACCTTGGTGCAATGGCAGGAAGAAATCAAGACGGTGGCACAAGTCTACGGTGAATTCTGCAAGGCATCGGACGTGCTGAGAAACAGCGTAGCGGATGCCAAAGAAGACCTTCGGACCTATTATGGCGACCGCACGGAAGATACCCACATCCAACTGGCCGTAGACAAAGCCGAATGGGCCATCTATGAAAGCTACAACCAGGACTCTTTGGTGTTCTACAACTTAGCGTTGAAAGACTCCGTGGCTTTGACCCGAAAAGATTATCAGGCCGCACAATCCGAGTTGCGTCTGGCCCGCAACATCGCCAACAACAAACACAATGTGTATTACGGCAAGGCTGTGACAGAATCGGATATTCTGACGGTGGTCAAATCTGCCGACACCTATATTAAAGAGGTAAAGAATATCCATCAGTTACAGGAGATGACCATAACAGTCGACGGATGTTATGCAGACATACAGGCAGCATGCACCCAACTGGAAGAAGAAATCCAGACTTGGATAGACCGTGCCGAAGCGCTCAACCTGTTGATGCAGGACGATGCGTTCGACAACAGCATAGCCGAGGCCATCAATGCCCGTTATACCCAAGACGGCAGAATCACAGCCATCGAGGAACATATGGGAACGTTGAAGCAGGCCTGCGAAGCGCAGTCAGGCAAGTATGACGGCGCACGTCAGGCATTGCAGGAAGGTGTGACGGCGGCCGAAGCCCTGTGGGCACGCACGGAAGACGAAGCACTGGCCACCCACATTGCCACCGCCCGGGAACTGTTAGCTCAATCCGACCCCGAAACGGAGAGAACGGCACGCTATGCCGACCTGACAACGGCATCGGACGCCCTGACCGCACGCATGGACGAAATCAAGGAAGAGTTGGACACGGAAATCGGACAGGCCCGCAGCGCATTGGCAGAAGCCCGCAATACGGCTATCGGAAAGCACAACTATTATTATGGTGTATCGCAGACTGAATCCGAGATTCTGAAAGTTTGCCGCGAAGCGGAAAGCTATTTGGAATCCGACGACATCGAAGCCGTCCGCCAGATGACGGAACAGGTGCTCCGCAGCTATCTGGAAGCCTCTGTCAACTGTGCCGACCAGGAAGCCCGTGCAGCCGATATGCTGAGAAAATCCGCTTCGCTCTCCGTACTGATGGAGAACAAGGAGATGGCAACCCTGGCCGCAGCGGTAGAAGAGGCTTGCCGTGTGCAAGACGGCCGTCTCACCGCCCTGAACGCCACCCTGCCCGGATTGACCGACCGCGTGGCCGAAGCCGGACAACAGTATGACGCGGCAGCCTTGCTGCTGTCCGACTCCATAGCCATGGCCAAAGACTTGCTGCAAGAGGTTACGGACGCCGAGTTGCAAGACGTGCTCAGCCAGGCCGAAAAGGCATGGAAAGCCGCCGACAAGCTCTCAACCGAGGCCACGACTTATGCTTTGTTGCAAGAGAACCTCAAGATGCTGTCCGACGAAATCAAGCGCGTCCTCAAGGAACTGGATCCCGACAGCATCGGAATGGTGAAAGCCGACGGTCGCAAAGTGCCGGTGTACAACTTGCAGGGACGATTGCTGAAACATGTAGACTTGCAGGCCGAGGATGCCTTCCACGAACTGCCCGACGGCATCTATATCGTAGGCAACAAAAAAATGCATATCAAACAAAAGTAATCACTAAAAATAATAGATATGACACAACAATCAGTAAAATGGAAATGGTTCAGCCTGTTCTGGCTCATGTGGCTCGGCATGGCTGCCCCGATGCTGGGAGGGGACATCAAGACAGGTGATATACACCTTCCGAGTACTTTCAACCCCGATGGTTCTTATACCGTCACCATTCCTTTTTATCATGACGACGGATATGACGAATGTATCGATAAAAGCAGGGATTCATATATATCGGTTATTATAGATGGCGATAAGGAATACAAACTGTGCTGGTTAGGCTCTACCATACAAGACGAAAGTAGCAAGTATTGGTATGAAGTCAGAAGAATAAAGAGCGGAGAGTCTAACTATGACCCTATGCCAACAAATAATTGGAAGATGTTAGCTGACGGTGAAGAGGTCGGCTACGACTATCTTAAAAGAACCTGCACTAAAAGCGGTTATATGGCTAAAGCCACGCTAACTTTTTTTCTTCCGGCAGATATTATTACAAAATCACCGGAATTTTATGTCTACTTGGATATTTGGGGAAACACCATATTTTGCGAGGATTATACATTAACCGAAAAAGAAAAAGCAAATTGGAAAGGCAAGTATCCGATACCTGAAATTTCCACACATGAACTTGCAAGTAAAAAGCATACTCAGGAAATTACTGTAAAAGTCGGAGCACATGACCAGGCCAAAGAGATAAAATACATTGAAACTGAAAGTGGCAAAAGCACAACCGGCAATACTGCTACATGGGAGTTTGACATGAACAGTTCCAGAGAAGTGACTTACAAAGTGGAATACAAATTGAATGACTGTGCAACAATTACAAAAGAAAACAAGGTCATTTTGTACCATTATCCTAAAACGATAAATTTCAACGCGAAAAAAGCCAAAAACGGAGGAGTGGACCTCTCATGGGACGTTGACCCTATAAGGGGTTCAAAAGACCGGCAATATACAGCCGGAAAATTCATTATAGAGAAAAAAATAGGAGATGGAACATATAAAGAATTTATCACATTAAACAGTGATGTCCGGTCTTATTATGACCCCGATGTATTGCATTCTCCCAATGAAGAAATAAGCTATCGCATCAAGCGTGAAAATGCACATAAAGACTGGCCTTTTGATGCAGAGGCAACCATCAATCAGCCTTTGAAGCACAGTATCGTATCGGAGTTTACTTCCACACGCCTGATGGAAGCCCGTCAGGTAGAACTGGAATGGTTGTGGAACTACAATCCGAAAGACAATTCCACCGTGGTGCTGGAAGAAGGTTCGCAGTTTGTGGTGACGCGCGAAGTGTCGCTCGACGGCAAGAACTTCAACTTAGACGAAGAGACGCGGTTTGATTGCAGCGAATTTCTGACAGATACAGTCTATACCAAAGATAAAAAAAATCTGATATGTAAGAAAACCATCATCATTCCGCAGAGTTGTGTGCTCTACCGCTGGAAAATACGCTTGCAGCCTACAGAAGGGCATGAAACCCACTACAAGCCGCAAGAAGACATTTATGCCACACACAACTTCCAGCCCATGAGAAACGAATCGGGCGATGTGGAACGCGATGAGGATGGCAAAATTGTTTATGAAAACAGACCCGAAGGTTTGAACGACAGCGAGATTGCCAGTCTGGAATATTTCAACGCCTCTCACGGCTATTTCGGCGACCGAGTGGAATTGGACTGGAAGGTAGCCGAAGGTTCCGGTTCGCTGGATGTGTTCTCCGTGCAACGTAGGGAATACGGCGAAGCCGACAGAACCAAGAACCCTTATGTGCAGATTGCCACCGTAGAGGCACTGAACGGTATCGTGAACTATGCTTATACCGATACCAAGGCTGTGCCGGGCAAGGTGTATGAATACTTGATAGAAGGTTCCAAGGAATGCGCCAACGAAGAGGTGAAGACCGAAGATTACAGCTATGGTTTCACCACGCCTACGGGTAACATCTACGGACGCCTGACCTTCGACAGCGAAAACGGACAGGCCGTGGCCGGTGCGGAAGTGCGTCTGGAAACCAAAGCCGACATCAGCGGCAAGAGCTATGCGTTCGACGGCAGCTATTATCTGGAGGTCAACGACAGTTCTTTCCTGAAAGGCGAACGCACGGACAGCATCACGTTCCAGCTCTTTGCCAAGATAACAAACCCGATAGCCGAACAGACGCTGCTGGAAAAAGCAGGCATGTATAGACTGTATGTAAAAGACAATGGTTTGTACTTCCTGGTGGGTAAGCAAGGCGAAGGTCTGAAAGCCGAAAAGAGCGTGACCGAACTGACGGCGGCATCGGACTACATCCAGATTACCGCAGTCAGCGCACCGGAAGGGCTGAGCCTGTATGTCGACAACGAACCGGTAGGTTCCGCAGCAGCAGTCGGTGCGGTGGAAGGCACAGACGAACCGTTTGTCATGGGACGCAACCTGAAAGGAAACATAGACGAAGTGCGTGTATGGAACCGCTCGTTGACAGCCGACGACATCACCCGGACTTTCGACAGCTATCTGGCCGGTGACGAAGACGGCCTGGCGGGTTACTGGAACTTCAACTATTCTACCACGAAAGAGTTCTATGACTTTGCCCACAAGGATTCACATTATTATATGAACGACGGACGTATACGCAACACAGAAAACGGCGTCTTTGTCGAAGCGGTGCTTTCCGACGATACCCCGTCCATCAACCAGCTGAACTATAAAGACTATACGGACAGCGACGGTTCATACTATCTGGCCGGTGTGCCTTATATCGGCAACGGAACGCTGTATGAAGTCATTCCGCGTCTGGGCACGCACGAGTTCTCCCCCACCAAACAACAGGTGACGCTGAGCGCGACGAGCGTGAACCACAATGTGGGCTTCGTGGACAAATCTTCGTTCCCCGTGAGCGGAACCATCCGTTATGAGGGCAGTACGATTCCCGTGCAGGGCGTGCAGTTCTATGTAGACGGTGTGGTATGCTCCAACAGTAAGGGAGAAATCATCACCACCGATGCCCAGGGTAAATTCCAGATTTCCGTTCCAGTGGGCAGACACGAAGTGAAAGCCGTATTGGCCAACCATACGTTTGCCAAAGGCGGACGCATCGTAGATGACTATGGCAACGACATAAACTATCAGGAACCTCTTTCTGAATTGGAACTGACAGACCAGACCAAGGTACGCCTTATCGGCCGTGTGGCCGGTGGTGTGGTACAGGAAGGACTGAAAGTGGGCCATTCTTTGTCTACCAACAACTTGGGTGACGGTGTTTATGTACAGCTCACTTACGAAAATCCGGCTTATCAGCTAAACGAATCTCAGGAAGCGATTACGGAGACCAAGGAACATCTGGTTTCCGGCAAGATGAAAGACGAAGGCTACCGCCCGGAAGACGTGAAGAAAAGCCAAGTGGAATTCCGTCCGGAAAGCAATGTGGTGACCATCCGCCCGAATGCAGAAACGGGTGAGTTCATCGCCGACCTGCCTCCGCTCGACTTTGCCGTGAAGGTTTCCGTTCCCGGCGACTATTACAGCAACATCTCCGGCAACAACAGCAAGCTGAGCTTGTCCGACGCCTTCGTGCCGCAGAAAGAAGTGCACGAATACATCGACTCCATTCTGGTCAACAACAAATGGGACAAACGCAGCTATTCCGACACGGTCGATTACAACAAGAAGCAGTTGTTCATCGCCCGCGTGAAACCGGTGGTCAGCGTGGAACAGACCAGCGGAATGACCGCCACCGTGCCCTATTTCGGTGACGCCGAGATTTCTTATCTGGAACATGTCGGCGACGGTTCACAAACGTCCAAGCTGAAGTTGTATGAAGAAGACGAAACCACCAAGGAAATATCTTATAAATTGGGACTTCCCGTATTCAGCCAAGGCAACAAATATCGGCTGAAGGCTTCCGTATATGAAGAATATCCGTATTTTGATGCCAGCGGAAAGGTCGCTTCAGGCAAAATATCCGACAAGGTGAGCAGCACGGATGCCGTAGTGTCATTCCAGACCACGATGAACAGTTCCAACAACGTGGAAAGCGTGGTGGCCGACTCTACGGGTGTGGCTTACTGGTCGTTCGTGGCCTCTAAGGTGGATTTGACCACTGCCAGCGCCAACATCAACGTAAAGGCCACGGTGGGCAACCAGGACAATGCCACGTCCATCAACTGGACCAGTCCGTTCGACGAGAAGAGCAATAAGGTCATCATGAAGGGTTCTGTCAGCAAGGGCAGCAACTTCGTGACAGCCGGACCGGACAAACTGTTGGCCGTACTCCGCGACCCCCCGGGCAGCAACTCCTACTCTTATCTGGAAAAGGGAACCACCTTTACGGAAAGCACCACCTACAACGGTACGCTGACACAAGAAGGTGAAGAAACCATGACTACGAATGTGGGTTATGAACTGGTGACCTTTACCGGTGTCGGTGTGGGTACGATACAGTCCATAGAGCAGACCAACTCGGGCGAAGTGAGCATACAGCACTCCGAAGAGTGGAGCGACTCGAACACCAAGACTTCCGTAACCACCACTACTACACAGTTCAGCACCAGCGATGACGAAGACTATGTAGGCGCCATGGGCGACGTGTTCTTGGGTTATAGCACCAACCTTTCTTATGGTTCTGCCGATGCCATCACATTGGTAGACAAAGGACAACTTGAAGCTGCGGAGCAAACCAGCAAGTATGAACCATATGATATTGTAGATATAGAAGGCACCGGTTACGCATTGGTGAAAACCACTTCTTTGGAAGCCGGAACCTCTTTTGCCACGCTGTTTGCCTATCCGCAATATCACATCGAATCGAGATTGATTCCGGAACTGGAGACATTGCGTAACAGCTTCCTCCACAGTAAAGACGAAATGTCGGAATCCCGCTTCCAGGCCGAAGCCAACGCCACCGGCAAACCTATCTATGTATCTTTGCTGAGTCCTGATAATGAAAACTACGGTCGCAGCAATGCCGACAAAGTGTTCGAAGATGCCCCCGACTATTATAAGAATGGAGGAACTCTCTTCGACGGACCGAGCTACAAAATCTATTTCCCGGCAGAATACGGACAGCGTTCGGACACCATCCACACGCTGAACCAATCTATGGACAATTGGATTGCCCGTCTGGAAGACAACGAGCGCGCCAAAGTGCAGGCCATTGAAGACGGCGAACTGATCCAAAACTTCTCTATGCAGGCCGGTGCCTCTGTGGAATACAGCCGCGGCTATTCCAACGTGACCAACACGACTAACAGCTTCTCTGTGGTCATCGGCGGTGGATTTGCCACCGACGTGGAATTTGACGCATTGGGTACCGGTTTCGTGTTGGAAATCGACGAAAGTCTGAGCACTACGCAAGGAGAAGAAAGTTCGAGCGAGGAAGAAGCCGCTACCATGGTAGGTTTCGTACTGGCCGACAGCGGCAACGACTATCTCTCGGTAGACGTATATCAGGAACCAGGCGGTAAAAATGAAGATGTAGGAACCGGTGACATCGATTCCAAAGACCTGAACTTGTCTACTTTCATCTTCCGCACACGTGCTGGAGCCACCTCCTGCCCGTATGAAGACGAAATCGTGACCCAATATTACAAGCCCGGAACGGTCATCAGTGAAAAAACACTGCAAGTGGAAATACCGGAAATTGCCGTGGAAAATGCATTTATCGAGAATGTACCCAGCGGCGAACCGGCTTACGTGACGCTTTACTTGCGCAACAACTCGGCCATCAACGAGGATGCCTGGTTCAACCTCATCGTAGACGACCAAGCCAACCAGTTGGGCGCAGGCCTGAAGATGGACGGAGGCGCCATCGGCAACGGACGTACCATTCTGGTTCCCGCTGGACAGACACTGACCAAGATATTGGAAGTGACCAAAGGACCGGGTCTGAACTACGACGACCTGCAACTGGTATTGGCATCACAATGCCAAGGCGACCCGACAGCCAACTTCCCGGCTGTGGCCGACACCGTAACTTTCAGCGTACACTTCACTCCAGCTTGTTCGGACGTGACAGTGAAGACACCGGGCAACAACTGGACATACAACACCGAGTTGCCTACCGAAAAGGATAAAAACGACCAGACGGTACATTACATGAATGTGGAAATCACAGACTTTAATGTGAATTACGACAACTTCAAGAGCATCCGCCTGATGTATAAGCCGAGCAGTGCTTCGGACGAAAACTGGGTGACGCTGATGAACTACTTCAACAATCAGGAATACTATGACGAGGCTGTCAAAGCCGGACTGAACGCCGAGATGATTAAGGCCGAAGACCGCGGAACCATCCGCTACAAGTGGTTCTTGGACGACATGCCCGACCAGTCTTACGACCTTTGCGCCGTAACGGTATGTAACATCAACAATACGGAAGTGGAGAATTTCTCCGAAGTCCGTTCGGGGGTGAAAGACATGTACCGCCCATGCCTGTTCGGAACTCCGCAACCGGCCAACGGTATCCTGACCATCAACGATGATGTCAAGATTACATTCAACGAAGCGATTGCCGCCGGTTATCTGAGCGAAAACAACTTTGAAGTAACCGGTATCAGAAACGGTACGCAAACGGCACATACCGTAGCCGTAGAAACCGACGGAGGCGACTCGTTCAGCAGCGAACTGGAGCGCAGCTTCCGTGGCAAGGACATCACAATAGAGGCATGGATTAACGTGCCCGAAGCCCAGGATGCGGTTATCTTCCGTCATGGCACGGGCGACGAAGCCTTGAGCTTCGGTATGACCAAAGACCACCGTATGACGGCTACCGTAAATGGAACGACCTATACTTCCGAATCGGTGGAACATGAAAACTATACCGACAACTGGAACCACGTAGCGCTGGTACTCGACCAGAACGAAGATTGTGAAACCGAAGGTAAGCTGACGCTGTACTACAATTTCACGGCTTGTCTGGAACGCGACAATGTACCGGTACACGCAGAATCTGCTGCCTATAACATGGCGGAAGGACTGAGAGGACAGATACATAATGTACGCGTATGGACCGAAGCCCGCACCAACGGACAGTTGCAGACACAGAGCAACCTGTTGCTGAGCGGCAACGAAACTGGACTGCTGTCCTACTATCCGATGGATGAAGCCGGAGGCAATATTCTGAAAGACAAGGCACGCGGACTGAACCTGAAAATGAACGGTGGCACATGGCTGTTGCCCGAAGGACGCGGACTGATGTTGAACGGTACGAACTCTTACCTGAAACTGAACTCCGGAAGTTCCGTAGTGGCGGACAAGGAAACCGACTATACCATCGAATTGTGGTTCAAGGGCGACAAGGGCAACCGCGATGCTACCCTACTGGCCAGCGGACGTGCCGACGGTACGGACTGGGGCGGTTCGGAGAACCTCTTCTTCTTGGGCTTTGAAAACGGCGAACTGACTTACCGCAATAACGGACAGACCCTGAAAGCCAGCGGCGACTGGCTAGACAACAACTGGCACCATGTGGCGGTATCGGCCAACCGCATGACCGACCGCATACAGCTCTACACGGACGGTATGCTGAACATTTATGCTCCTGCTACCGAATACGGACAGATTGCTGCCGGATATATCTACACAGGTGTGACACCAGTGGCTGAAAACGGTACGAATGTCAATGTAGAGAAGTATTGGAACGGTAGTCTGGACGACGTCCGCTTCTGGAACCTCTACAAGAACGAAAAAGCAGTGGCTACCGGCATGAACCGCAAGCTCGACGGCAAGGAAATGGGACTGATGGGTTATTACCCGTTTGAAAAACATACGGTAACATCCGAGAACCTCCCGGTGGTACGCTTCTCATTGGAAGATGCCAAGGTACAGGAACTCTCTACTACCCATGTACCCGATGCCATTGCCGTAATCGGCGGAATGGAAATTGCAAGCATCGAAAGCGAAAACCGCGAGATTGTGGAAAATGCTTTCATGACTTCGCAGGTTGCTCCGGTCAAGGACAAGGGCGGTGTGACCGACCTGGATTTCGACTATGTAGTGAACAATGATGCCCTCATCATCACCCTCAAGGAAGAACCGGCACGGATAGAAAACACCACGGTGACCTTCACCGTATCCGGAGTACGCGACCTGAACGGCAATAGCACACAATCAGGTATCACCTGGACGGCCTATATTGACCGCAACCAGTTGAAGTGGGTCGAAGACGAGCAGAACCTGCAAAAGAACGTAGACGAACCGATGACCTTCACGGTAGACATCACGAACAAGGGCGGCAAGACGGAAGATTACAGCATCACCGGCTATCCGTCATGGATTGACGTAAGTGCCCCGACCGGAACACTGGCCGCCACACAGACTGCCCACATCACATTTACGGTGGACGAAAGCGTGAACATCGGAACGTATAACGAAGTGTTCTATCTGACCAATAGCGACGGCATTTCCGAACCGCTGAACGTCACCCTGAAAGTGAACGGCAAGCGTCCGGACTGGACGGTGAACCCGGCGGACTACAAGTTCAACATGAGCGTTTATGGGCAAATGAAAATCAACGGACGTTTCTCCAACGACACCGAAGACATGCTGGCAGCATTCGAGGACGATGTATGCGTAGGTGTGGCCACCAACGAATATATCAAAGTGAACGACATGTATTATGCCCTGCTTACCGTGTACGGCAATACCGGATCTCACAACAAACTCGAATTCAAGATGTGGGACGCTTCTACCGGAAAGATATATATCGTAGAACCTGAGACGCCTGTGGCATTCAAGGCCAACAGCATCGTAGGCTCGCCCAAAGTACCGGTAGTATTCTCCAACCTCGACAAGGTGCAGTTGGATGTGGCATTGAACAACGGATGGACATGGACTTCATTCAATGTCATGGACGAAGACATGAACGACCTGTCACAGGTATTGAAGAACAACGCATGGCTGTCGGGCGACGAAGTGAAACGCGAAGACGGCGGTGTGGCCACCTACGGCGCACAGACCGGTTGGGTTGGTTCACTCAACTCCTTAGACAACGAAGGTATGTTCATGATACGCTCTTCTTATCCGCAGACCCTGAGTGTTATCGGTAGTCCAGTGAACCCGGCCAACCATATCCTCGACATCCGCAGTGTGAACGAACAGGGCATAGCCGTATGGAACTACATCCCGTATCTGTCACAGGAGAACCTGCCGCTGACAGAAGCATTGGCAGGCTATGAGGCCGAAATGGGCGACGTGGTGAAGAGCCAGAGCGCATTCGCAATGTGGAACGGCAACCTGGGCTGGATTGGTAGTCTGACCTACATGCAGCCGGGACGCGGATATATGTTACAGCGCACCGGCACGACGACAGCAACCCTGCGCTATCCGTCTACTGAAAATCGTAAGGCCAAAGTGACAACCAAACGTAACGCAGCCGACGAAACGATGGAAAACCACGGTGTGGAAAACACCAACTATGCACGTACCATGTCTATGGTGGCAACCGTAGAGGGTGTAGAACTGGCCGAGGGTGATGTGCTCCGCGCTTATATCAACGGTGAACTCCGCGGAGAATCTCCGGTGATTTGCCAGGGAGGAAACGATGAGCCTCTCTTCTTCCTGTCCGTAGCCGGAGAACAGTCCGGAAGCATCGACATGACAGTGGAACGCCGGGGTGAAATCGTAGCTTCGGCAACGGATGCCGGCAGTTTCAACGCCGATGCCGTAGAAGGAACATACGACAACCCGATGGTGATTTCCTTCGACAGCCGCTACGACCGCGCCGTTTATCCGTCTCCGTTCTACAATGAACTGTTTATCCGCAAGCAGGTGGATGCAGCCGACAAGGTAACCGTAACCATCACCGATGCCAAGGGTGCCAAGATGGCTCTCTTGACGGATTGCAACGAAGGCGGACAGGTGGACATCCACTATACCGACGCCCTCAACCTCTCTCCGGGTGTCTATATGGTCAATATCTGTGTGAACGGCAAGGACAATGTTTACAAAGTCATCAAAGTGAAAAGATAAGTTTCAAGAGTGAAAAAGCAGCCGGAGCCGGGCCTCCTGTCCGCTCCAGGCAGCTTTACATTCGGCATCTTAATTAAAGAACAATTATGAAATATATGCAAATGAAATATATGTGGCTGGCATTGGCTGCCCCGTTGTTCCTCACGGCCTGTACGGAAGAGGACGACCATGCAAGCGTGCCGGAATACACCAAATTCGACTATCCGGAATGGGCGGCAACGGCGCGTCCGGAAATAGCCCTGCCCCCCACCTACTGGACAGTGGCCTTTGGCGGAGGAGTGGAAACGCCCGACTGGCAACCTACACAGGCCGCACCGATGGCTGCACCTAGATGGAAGAACCCCGACATGCACGTCTACCCTGCCAGCATGACGGCCATTATCCGAACATCGGACTACATCCGTCCCGACATCACGGCCGATGACCAACTGGCCGCTTTTATCGGCACGGAATGCCGCGGCGTGGCGGAACAGATAGAGGGAGCCGACGGCGAGACCCTCTACCTGTTGCAGGTGAAAGCCGACCAGAGCGAAGTGCGCGAAGTGGAATTCCGCTATTACAGTGCACGAAAGCAGGAGATTTTCATCGCCTCCGAACGTGTTCCCTTCGAGGCGGACATCACGATGGGAAGCGTGGACACGCCTACCGAGATGACCTGGAATTCACAGGGTGAACTCCCCTATTACATGGATGTGGAGGTGAGTGTAGACCTGAGTAGTTTTGACGATGCAACCGTGGCCGACGGCGATATGGTGGCCGCTTTCGTAGGCGACGAGTGTCGCGGCATGGGCACAGCCGAAACCGATGACAACGGCAACTTTGTGTTCCGTTTCCGTATGTGGGGACGTAACGTGTCGGAACAGTTTGCGTTCAAATATTACACCGCTACACTCAAGGACGTCTATACCTATGAAGTGCCGTTCTACATGCAGCATACCGGCAAGCAGACGCTGAACATCAATCTGGACGAACACGGCTTCATGGATCTCTATGTACGTCTGCCCGAAACCTTGCGCCCCTATATGCGCGAGGGTGACGACATGGCGGCTTTTGTCAACGGATACCCGTGCAGCATCGTACAGGACCGTCTGCAAGAAAACTACATGCTGAAGATGAAAGGACGCAAGGGCGACAAGGTGTCTTTCCGCTTTTACAGCGACTCGCTGAAGCATGTGTTTGCCACCCCCGACTGTGTGACCTATGCCGATGCCGGCACCTGGGGCAATACGACCGACTATCAGACGCTGCCGCTCGAAACGGCCTTCAAGCTCGTCAACATGCGCGCCGTATTTGCCGTGGAACACTATGAGGCCATCAACACCACGCTGGCCGAAGGCGACCTGCTGGCAGCCTTTGTGGGCGATGAGTGCCGCGGCGTGGCCAAAGCCGAACTGTATGACGGACAGCTGATATACGACATGCAAGTGGTCGGAACATTGGGAGTCAACGAAGAGTTTGTCCTGAAATACTATCATCCGGGCAACCGCTATATGTTTACCTGCAACAAAGTGTTCGATTTTGAGGCCGGAGGCGCCATCGGCAGCCGCAACCAGCCTATGGGCATCACATTGCAAGTCATCGAATAAAAAGAAGAAAGCATGAATATAAAACATTTTTTACCAAGTGCCTTGCTTCTCCTGTCGGGAGCTACGGTTACAGCCCAGACACACGAGCCGTCTGTTTGGGAAGATTTCGGCAGTAATCTTTATATCGATGTCGGAGGCGGCGTGCAGACGCTCTTCGCTCCGGGCTGGAAGGATATAGCCTTCGGCAAGCAAATCACCCCCTCTTTCTCATTGGGTGTGGGCAAGTGGTTCAACCCTTTTTGGGGCATACATTTCGCCGCCGAGGGTTATAGTTTCAACGGCTTCCGACCGGGTGGCGCCTACGATCCTTTCTCGCCGCTCAACCGGGTGGATGTGGGTTATGACGGCTCGTTCCGTTACTACCTGCGCTATATGGGACTGAACGCCGACATCCGGTTCAGCCTGCTGAATCTGATTGCCGGACGGGAACGCAAGGGAGCGCCCTACGATTTGGTGCCCTATATCGGTATCGGGTATGCACACATGTTTGCCTACCGCGGTTCCACCAAGGAAAACCTCTTTACCGGACACGCCGGCGTGCGTAACCGTTTTGCCGTGCACCGCATGGTGGACGTGAACCTGGACGTGACCGCCGGATGGACGGACAATTATGTCAACCCCGTGACCGACCGATACATGACCTCCATGGCCGTACAGGTGGGCGTGAGTTTCTATCCGGGCAGACGTGCCTTCCGCAAGCCGACGGTGAAAGTTCCGGTAGAGACCTTCCGCTACCGCACGGATACGGTATTCGTGCGCGAAGTGCCGGGACGTGACAAAGTGATAGAGTTTGTACCTGACCACAGGAACATTCTCGGTGTGGTTATGGCATCCGTCCGGTTTGCCGTGAACCGCTCAATGGCATACAAGGGGCAGGAAACGCAAATCTACGAAGTGGCACGCTATCTGCGTGAACATCCGAAGGCCGTTGTCCGCATCGAAGGTTACGCCGATGCCACTTCCGGATCGGAAGACTACAACCACAAGTTGGCACAGCAACGTGCGGAATATGTACGCAAACAACTGGTAGACACTTACAAGGCCGATGCTTCGCGCATAGAGACCAAGGCTATCGGCACAGCACGGCAACCCTATGACGACACTACGGACACGCAATGGAATTGTGTAGCCATCATCCGCCTGATTAAGTAAGAAGAGAAAACCTCTGATACTTAAAAAAAGTGACGCATGCGAAGGTTTTTCCTGCATGCGTCACATCTTTTTTAGCCGACCCCATATCCGAGCCTTATTTCTTAATGACCTTGATGGTCTTCTGTATTCCGTCGCGATACAAATTCAAGAGATACATACCTTTACGCAAGTGCCCCACTTGCAATTCGGTTGTCCCCGCAGGCACTTCGTCCTGTGCCACGACGGCTCCCGACAATGACACCAAGCGCACGTTCCAGACTTTATCCGTGGCATTGGAAATGACAATACGACCATCCACGACCGTGCGTTCCACACTTAACGGACCATCGGTCTCGACCGCTGAAACAGAAGAACCACCCTTAGGCATAAGCACCACATTCATATAAGTTTCTCCGACATAACGGTAAATGTCACTCACGGCATACACCTTTTCAAAAGGCAAGTAGCCTTCAGCTTCCACTTTCATACGGATTTCGTCACCACGCACATCGGCCAAAGTCAGATAACCAGAAGCATTCGTCCGGTACACTTTACCATTCAGCGTCACGGTAGCCCCTGCCAGATTGTGCCCTTTTACGTTCTCTACTTCCAGTTCAACCAAGATACCCTCCTGCTTGCGGTCTATGTTGAGTTCCACGTCAGTCAAACGGCCTGCCTCCAATGTCACAGCCTGCAAATCGGATACATGCACATCAACCCCTTCGTAATCCGAAGCCGTGGCCTGTATGTCATATTGACCGGGGTCGAGTATGACATAAGTCGCCGTACTACTGCCCTCGAATTCTATCTCAGTGATGAAATCCCCTCCGGTGGACACATTGCAATAATCCGCCTCCAACCCGTCGGGCACAACGGTCTTCACACGGGCATATGCCAAACGACTGAAGTCCAATACCACCTTGTCCGATGCACCTTCTACGGTCTCATGCGCCACGTAATCAAGCTCTATGCCATCTTCTCCCGAATAAGAGGAATAACTGTTCCAGTTGAAAACATATTCCCCTTCCGGCAAACGGGTCTGGAACTTCGTCTCTCCGCTTTCAATGCGGAACTGCCACAGCCTTTCACCCCGGGACGTACTGACCTCGCACGTGAACGACCGCCCTTCCATGAAGTCCGGCAAGTTCGCCACGGAGACTTCGACCGGCACACTCTCCGTCTTTGACAAATCTATCTCAACCTCCTGCTGCTCCTCCATATCAAACGCACCGAGTGTCAGGAAGTCTACTTGCTGCGTGGCATAATCCTGCCTTTCCAACGCATAAGTGTATGCTCCGGTTTTCAAACCCAACTCGGCCTCCCATGTACCGGAAACGCCATCAGCACCTGTAACCGACATGAAATCAGTAGCCCGACTTTCTTGTCCGCTCATGGCATAAATCGTATAGGCATAACCTTCTTCCGCCCCTTTCAACTTGAAACGCATCGTCCCATAATCGGAGGAATGGAAAGCGCAAACCACGTCACGGTTTTCTGCCGTATTCACAAGCCCGTGAGCCGTTTCGAAATTCGTATTAGCATTGTAGCCGGGCTCCACTACATACTTATACAAGCCATCTACCATGTAAACGGAATAAGGGAAGTCTATATTATTCACATAAAATTCATTATACTCCATACCCACAGGCGAAATTATCAAGCTACCGCTTTGCACATCGCCCTCCGTACGGAACGTCACGGGTTTATACCCTTTGTCTTGGAAAGAATAATCCACAGTGGTAGTTTTCCCTGAAGCCGTAAAAGTAGCCAAATCCGTCGCAGGCGAAGCCAAATAGTTGCCTTCCATCTCAGGATAATAGTAATATGTACCGGGCTGAAGATATCCCTGCACGCTCCCCTGTTCATCGGTAGACAAATCTAAATTCGCTTGGAGAAGAATGACCTCGGCCTCGCCCGGTTTCCCCTCAGCATCTTTGACCTGAAAAGTGACCAGTGTCATATCATCCAATTTCTCCGCCGTAGTCACAGCTACATCTTCATCCTCTACGGTCACGTTACCGTTTTTCACATCTACGCTGATTCCTTCGGGCGTAAACGCAGACAGTTCATAAATGTACTCACCTGTACGCAGATATTCGCCGTCATCCATCTGCCGAATCTGCACACCGGGATAAGAGCTATTCCAACTGCTGCCATCGGAAAGTCCTATATAATCCAACTCTACATTGTAATCCTCCGGACTGCCCGACGTGAAACTCACATAATGATAAGGAGAGAAATCCGCATTCACTTCCACCGTCGTAATTTCCGGGTTGCCGAAATCAAAAAGTATCGGCCCTTCGTAAGAAATCGACTGGTCCGGCATGTAAAGCCGGATGAAGTTATCCTCGTAAGGGTTATAAGACAACTTGCCCTTGAAACTACTGGAAGTTGCATCCCAAACAAACCCATTCTCAGGCATCCCCTGCCCGTTGAGTTCAAGTTGCAACTGCGCCACGTCGAAACGCTCGGAAGACGACGGGGTGACCTTTATCACCGTAGTCAACTCTCTCACCTCGTCTTGGGCATAAGTCTGCATGCCTAAGAACAAGCACAATAAAAGTAAGATCTTCTTCATACACTTATTTTTTTAAAGTTGGTTTTATACGGCTTCAAAAATACTGAAACTCCGACAAAACAAAAAGGGAGGCAAAGCTTTTTTACCCCCCCCCCCGTTAAGTTTATTTAACACAAAGTAAAAGGCACGCCCTTGCGACGCATGCCTGCGCCCGTCAGTCTAAAAACCCCTGACGTTTCAAAGCCTCCAACATGCCCCGGCTCATAGCTTCGTTATCCTTACGGGTGTAACGGATATCCGTGAAGATTTGAGCCAGCGTCTCCTTGTGGTTGATTTCCACAAAATGCCTGTTCTCTGGTAATTGTTCTTTCGGCCCGTAATATCGGTCGATAGTTTCGGGGATATAGTCGTGATAGGTCTCTTCATGTACCACAGCCTCCAAAGGCAGACGGTCGGTCTGCTCGGGATGTTCATCGGGCCATCCGACGGTGAGTGTCGCCACCGGCATCACCAAGCGGGGCAACTGCAAAATGTCGATAATTTGGGACGGCATATATAAAGTCGTACCTAAATAACAAATCCCCAGCCCTTCCGCCTCGGCCAGATTGCAAAACGTCTGTGTAAACAACAGCGCATCCGTGGCGGCATTCAAAAATGAAAGAAAATTGTCATATCCGGGATGCGCCTTGCGCTGCTCCGCCCATTTGACCGTACGGTTGAAATCCGCACATATCGTCAGGATCACAGGCGCCTGAGTCACCATAGGCTGATTGAAATGCACCGGCGCCAAACGTTTTTTCATCTCTTCGCTACGCGTCACCACCACGCTGTAGAGCTGCATGTTCCCCATGGTCTGTGTCCTTTCCGACACCTCCAAAAGACGGCGTAACAACTCCTCATCCACCGGTTTTCCGGCATACTTCCGAATACTTCTACGGTTCTTTACTGTTTCCATGATTCATTCGTTTTTTACTTCGGGCAAAGATACACAAAATGATTCATAATAGATTAGATTTCAAAGGTTTTTATTTCATAAGATTTTCATTTTCGGATAACTTTTCCGATTCGCCAAAAACACATAATACTTATAATCAGGTGAATAACACACAAGAATGGAAAACTTTGCATGAAAAGACAAGATTTTAAGTTTTTCTTTTGGTCATATCAGAAAACATGTGTAGTTTTGCAACATCCTTCCGGATTGACCGCTATTGCTTCTACAAAATCTGATAACGGAATCCTAAAGTAAACCATTTAAATTCAAACAGTCGTGAAAGAGAAGACTTACAGTTATGACGAAGCCTTTGAGGCAGCCCTTCAATATTTCAAGGGGGACGAACTGGCCGCAAGGGTTTGGGTGAACAAGTGCTCCATGAAGGACTCATACGGTCATATTTATGAAGTATCGCCCGAAGACATGCACTGGCGTATCGCGAACGAAATCGCCCGCATCGAGAATAAATATGAGAATCCGCTCAAAGCAGAAGAAATATTCGGACTTCTTGATCACTTCAAATACATCATTCCGGCAGGTAGTCCCATGACCGGAATCGGCAACAATCACCAAATCGCATCGCTTTCCAACTGCTTCGTCATCGGTCTGGACGGACAAGCCGACTCATACGGCGGCATCATCCGCATCGACGAAGAACAGGTGCAACTGATGAAACGGCGCGGCGGCGTAGGCCATGACTTATCGCACATCCGCCCGAAAGGCTCGCCGGTGAAAAATTCGGCCCTGACTTCTACCGGCCTCGTTCCTTTCATGGAACGCTACAGCAACTCGACCCGCGAGGTGGCACAAGACGGACGGCGCGGCGCACTGATGCTGTCCGTCAGCATCAAGCACCCCGACGCCGAGGCTTTCATCGATGCCAAAATGACCGAAGGCAAAGTGACGGGAGCGAACGTATCCGTCAAGATCGACGATGAATTCATGCACGCTGCCATCGAAGGGCAATCCTACACGCAGCAATACCCCATTGACAGCTCGTCGCCCATGGTGGCCAAGAACATCAGCGCACAGGATTTGTGGAAGAAGATCGTGCACAACGCATGGAAAAGCGCCGAGCCAGGTGTCTTATTCTGGGACACGATTCTGCGCGAATCCGTACCCGACTGCTATGCCGATCTCGGTTTCCGTACCGTGAGTACGAATCCTTGCGGCGAGATACCGCTCTGCCCGTATGACAGTTGCCGCCTGTTGGCCATCAACCTTTATGCTTACGTGGTCAACCCGTTCACGCCGGAAGCCTATTTCGATTTCGATTTGTTCAAGAAACATGTGCAACTGGCCCAACGGCTGATGGACGACATCATCGACCTGGAACTGGAAAAGATTGAAATGATTCTCCAAAAAATAGACGCCGACCCGGAATCCGAGGAAGTAAAGGGCACGGAACGTCATTTGTGGGAAAAGATATACAAGAAAAGCGGACAGGGACGGCGTACAGGCGTAGGCATCACGGCAGAAGGCGACATGCTGGCCGCACTCGGCCTCCGTTACGGTACGCAAGAAGCCACGGACTTTGCCGTGGAAGTACACAAGACTGTGGCCCTGCAGGCTTACCGCTCATCGGTACAGATGGCCAAAGAACGCGGGGCGTTTGAAATCTTCGACGCCGAACGCGAAAAGAACAACCCGTTCATCAACCGTTTGCGTGAGGCTGACCCGGAACTGTATGAAAACATGGTAAAATACGGACGACGCAACATCGCTTGCCTCACCATTGCCCCGACGGGGACGACCAGCCTCATGACGCAAACCACATCCGGCATCGAACCGGTATTCCTGCCCGTATACAAACGTCGGCGCAAAGTCAACCCGAACGACCCTGAAGTACATATCGACTTCATCGACGAGACGGGCGACGCTTTCGAGGAATACATCGTCTATCACCATAAGTTCCTCACGTGGATGAAAATCAACGGCTACGACACGGAGAAACGTTACACGCAAGAGGAAATCGATGAATTGGTGGCACGCTCTCCTTATTATAAGGCCACGGCCAACGACGTGGACTGGCTGATGAAAGTCAAAATGCAGGGAGCCATCCAGAAGTGGGTGGACCACAGTATCAGCGTGACGGTCAACCTGCCGAACAATGTGGACGAAGAACTGGTCAATCAACTCTATGTGGAAGCCTGGCGTTCGGGATGCAAGGGTTGTACCATCTATCGCGACGGTTCGCGTTCGGGCGTGATGATTTCCGTGAAGAACGAGAAAAAACAACCGGAACTTCCCTGCAAAAGTCCCGAAGTGACGGAAAAACGTCCGCAGGTATTGGAATGCGACGTGGTACGCTTCCAGAACAACAAAGAAAAATGGGTGGCTTTCGTCGGACTGTTGAACGGCTATCCCTATGAAATCTTCACGGGTATTCAGGACGACGACGAGGGCATCGTCCTTCCGAAAAGCGTCATGAAAGGACGTATCATCAAGAATACGGACGAAGACGGCAACAAACGTTACGACTTCCAGTTCGAAAACAAGAAGGGATACAAGACCACCGTGGAAGGGCTTTCCGAGAAGTTCAACAAGGAATATTGGAACTACGCCAAACTGATTTCCGGTGTGCTGCGTTACCGCATGCCGCTCGAACACGTCATCAAGCTTGTCGGCTCGCTACAGTTGGAAAGCGAAAGCATCAACACTTGGAAAAACGGTGTGGAACGCGCCCTGAAGAAATACATCACGGACGGCACGGAAGCCAAAGGTATGAAATGCCCGAACTGCGGTCACGAATCGTTGGTATATCAAGAAGGATGCCTCATCTGTAAGCACTGCGGCGCCTCCAGATGCGGATAGGCTCTATGAAAGTGAAGAACAGCCGCATCCTGCTGCCCCGCGTACGTTTCTATGCCCACCATGGCGTGGATCCGCAAGAACAACTGACAGGTGCTTATTTCCACGTCGGGATAGAAGCCGACACGGATTTCAACGAGGCCATGCAGACCGACCGGTTGGAGGGCACAGTGAGCTATGCCGACTTATATGAAAGTATCAAGACGGAAATGGACATCCCTTCAAAATTATTGGAACATGTGGCGGGAAGAATCCTTCAAAGACTCTTCGACGACTTCTCTTCCATCAGCCGCATCCGTCTGACCCTGACCAAGGAAAATCCACCTATGGGGGCCGATTGCCGCGAAGCCGGGGTGGAAATCGAAGCGGAAAGATAAGAACCCGGACATCGGTATGAACTGTTTTTAGACAGAATATCTATGTTTTAGACATAAGAACAAAAGAACAAAAAGCCTTTTAAGACTTGAAAAATATGTTCTTTTGTTCTTATGTCTTAATATCATTTTATCCCCTTGTCCTTATGTCTCTCCTTAACTTTCTATTCTTATGTCTTTTTGTCTAAATATCATTTTGCCAAATTGTCACTTCCGCCTCCTCAGAATCGCATATTCCGGACAGCAAGGCACACACGAAGAAAAAAAACGATTCTCACGCATTTGCAGAAACC
>ENA-OVGJ01000361-OVGJ01000361.1-human-gut-metagenome-genome-assembly--contig:-NODE-361-length-23483-cov-129.340447_pt1 | contig 23483 bp, 15 predicted proteins | sample MGYA00237772_ERZ505423 | MGnify/ENA primary metagenome ERZ505423 (study PRJEB26158, sample SAMN06016386) | human gut metagenome | biome: human gut; feature: ankylosing spondylitis patient; material...
GCAATAAATAACATAAAAGAGGGTGCGCCATAGACTTATGACACACCCTCTTTTTCTTTGTTTTTATAGGGCATTGGGTATTTTTTGCCCCTAAAATACGCAAGAATAAATAAATTGGTTTAAAATATTTGTGCGTATAATTTTTTTTTGTAACTTTGCACAAAACTTAGTATATTACTTAAACTTAAAAAATAATGAAGAAAGCAGTTGTGGTTATAGCTTTACTCAGCCAGGCTCTGGGCTTGACTTATGCCGACGATCAGACCGGGACAAGGGGTATCGGACAGTATCCGGGACGCCCGTCTCAGTTTACGGCTCCTCAAATGGTGAAGGATGATACCTATAGGAACATCGCCTTGAACCGTATGGTATATACTTCTTCGAATGCCGATTTCAATCTTACAGGTCATCTGGTAACAGATGGTATCATCACCAGCAAGGCTCCTTCCTTCCTGAGTGTAAGAACGAATGAAGGCGAGTTGTCCAACCGTGACAAGGAGAAGATGATTGATGGCAACACGGTCACCAGTCAGTATATCAAGGGCGAGAAGGCTTTTGCTGAGTTCAATTGGGAAGCCATGAAGGTAAACCTCAGAAATCTGAAGTTTACAGGTGAATTGGCTTACTATCAGGACAAGGCTACTCAGGGGTATGTGATTCGTGTGATGGGTTCACACAATGGTACGAAATGGGAGGTGCTGGGTGAAGAGAAAGGCACCGGACTTCCTGGTGAGGCTACCAAGCAGCAGGTAAGTTCCGACCCTAACAAGTTCCAGGATGTTGTGCGATTGCCGCTCCGCAAGCTGAATGTTTCCATACCTTTGAAGAAAACGGGCAACTACGAGCATGTTCGCATCGAATTTACGATGCCGGGTGCTGCGTGGTGGCGCGTCAAACTTATCGAAAATACTACTTCATGGCGTCCATCCATGCACTTCTCCAGTGTATGGAAGTCTGAATTGGCAAAGAATGCCCAGTGGCTCTATGTAGATCTAGGTACTGTGGCTGATTTCGATCAGGTGAATCTCTTCTGGGTCAACAAGGCTCGCCAGGGCAAGATTCAGGTTTCCTGTGATGCCAGAAACTGGAGTGATATTGCTACCCTGGGTCAGCAGAAGCAGAAGGGCTTGATCGAGAAGGTGGCTTGCAAGGGGCATGGCAGATATGTGAGATTGCTGCTTACCCAGCCGGATGCTTCCGGTCGTTATGCCTTGTCAGAGATGCAGGTGATGGGTAAGGGTGGCTTGCGTGCCGAGGCAGCCAACACTTTGTCTTCTAAGAATGGCAAGCAGATGCTCAACCAGTGGCAGCTGCGCCGTGAGGGAAGTGATGCCTGGATTCAGGCTACCGTTCCTGGTACCGTGCTTACCAGCTATATGAATATCGGTGCGGTGCCTGATAACCGCTACGATGATAATATGCGACAGATTTCCGAGTCGTTCTTCAACTCTGATTTCTGGTATCGTACTACCATCAACCATCAGCCATCTGCCAACAAGAACCAGCATACCTATCTTAACTTCGATGGTATCAACTGGAAGGCTGATATCCTCCTGAATGGTGAGAAGATTGGCAGAATTGACGGTGCCTTTATCCGCTCTCGCATCGACGTGACCAAGAAGTTGAAGACGGGTGCCAACAAGCTCGAGGTGCATGTCATCAAGAATGCCCACTTCGGCGTGGTGAAGCAGAAAAATCTCCAAAATACCGACCTCAATGGTGGTGAGTTGGGTGCTGATAACCCAACCTTCCACGCATCTATCGGCTGGGACTGGATTACCAATACCCCAGGTCGTGAAATCGGTATCTGGAATGATGTCTATCTTACCCACGATAACGGTGTGAGCGTTTCCGATCCGCTGGTAACATCTACCTTGAATCTGCCGGATACATTGGCAACCATGACTCCATATGTCTTCCTGAAGAATGCAGATGCCGTGGCTAAGACCGTGAAGCTTTCCGGTTTTATCGGCAAGATCCAGTTCGAGCAGGAAGTTAGCCTGCAGCCAAACGAGAAGCGTGAGGTGGCTTTCGCTCCAGCTGATTATCCTCAGCTCAAGAACCAGCGCATGAATCTCTGGTGGCCTAACGGCTATGGTTCACCTTATTTATATGATGCCGGTTTCAAGGTATCTGACAAGGCTTCAGGCGAGGTAATCTCTGAGATCAACTATAAGGCGGGTATCCGCCAGATGAGCTATGCCGACCTGGATACCCAGACCAAGATCTACATCAATGGCAAGCGATTGAATCCATTGGGTGGTAACTGGGGATTCTCTGAGACCAACCTCAACTACCGTGGACGTGAATACGATACTGCCGTTCGCTACCATAAGGAGATGAACTACAATATGATTCGCGACTGGGTAGGTCAGATTGGTGATGAGGAACTGTATGAGGCATGCGATAAGTATGGTATCATGATCTGGCAGGACTTCTGGCTGGCTAACCCATGGGACGGACCGGATCCTGATGACGACAAGATGTTCCTCGAGAACTCTGCCGATTACATCTCCCGCATCCGCAGCCATGCTTGTATCGGTATCTATTGCGGTAGAAACGAGGGCTTCCCTCCTGCATCCATCGACAAGGTGCTGAGAGAGCAGGTCAAGGATATCCATCCACAGTTGGGTTATATTCCTAGCTCTGCCGACCTGGGTGTGAGCGGTCATGGTCCTTACCAGATGAAGTCACCATCTTTCTACTTCGCTAATCAGAGCCATAAGCTGCATTCAGAGCGTGGTATGCCGAATGTGCCTACCTTCGAGTCTCTGAGCAGAATGATGGAAACGGAGCATCTGTGGCCACAGAGCGATGCTTGGGGACAGCATGATTATACATTGAAGGGCGCCCAGGGTGGTGAATCTTTCAACAACATCATGGAGAAGCGATATGGCAAGCCTCAGAGTGCTGAGCAGTTTACCAAGTGGGCACAGTGGCTCAACTATGATGGCTACCGTGCGATGTACGAGTCTTCTCAGCAGGACCGTCTTGGTTTGCTCATCTGGATGAGTCATGCCTGCTGGCCAAGCATGGTATGGTGTACCTACGATTATTACTTTGAGCCAACTGCGGCTTACTTTGGTGTGAAGAAGGCTTGCGAACCATTGCATATCCAGTACAACCCAGTGAAGAAGGTTGCCGAGGTAGTTAACTTTGCCGGTGGTGCCAAGAATGGCTTGGTTGCCAAGGCTCAGGTCTTTGATATGTACGGAAAGTTGATCAAGGAGGAGAGCAAGGAAGTGAATGTGGCGGAAGACCAGACTCTCGATGCCGTTAGCGTAAGTGAACCGGATGAGGAGGTTTACTACATCAAGTTGACTCTGGAGCAGAACAACCAGGTGGTTTCTGACAACTTCTATGTGATGGGTAAGGAAGAGGACAATCTCCAGGCACTCTCTAAGTTGCCAAAGGCAGATGTTGCTGTCAGCGGCAAGCGTTTCGTTCAGCAGGGTGAAGAGTGGGTTGGCGAGGTAGTGATCCGCAATACTGGCAATGTACCTGCCCTCTTGGTTCGCCTGAACCTGAAGGGTGGTGATGGTGAGCAGATTCTCCCTGTTATCTACAGCGATAACTATTTCAGTCTGATGCCGAACGAGTGCAAGACTATCAAGGTATCTTATCGTGATGAGGATGGCAGAGGTCAGGCTCCATACGTAGAGATTACAGGTTTCAATAAGTAAAACTGAACGTAAAATAAAAAAGCGCATCAGCGAGATTAACTTGCTGATGCGCTTTTTTATTTATTTGAGGAATCCCTGCTGCTTGAGGGCATCGAGGAATCCGATGCTCATGGCTTCGCAATCCTTCTTGGTATATCGGATATCGGTGAAAACCTGGGCTAATGTTTCTACGTTGTTGATGCGTACAAACTCCTGGTTCTCTTCCAGTGTTTCCTTCTCGGCATAGAAGTCATCAATCTTTTCTGGGGTATAATCCTCGAAATGCTCGTTGTGGATGATGCTGCGCAATGGCAGACGGTCGCTCAGGTCAGGCTGCTCATCCGGCCATCCGATGGTAAGGGTAGCCACTGGCATTACCAGCTTCGGCAACTTCAGGGTGTCGATGATCATTTTCGGCATATACACCGTGGTGCCCAGGAAGCAGGTTCCCAGACCCGCCTCTTCTGCCAGATTGGTAAAGGTCTGCGTGAAGAGCAGTGCATCGGTAGCCGCATTCATGAACGAGAGGATGTTGTCGTATCCCGGGGTTCCCTTGCGGTTTTCTGCCCAGAGGGTAGTGCGGCGGTAGTCGGCACAGATGGTGAGTACCACAGGAGCGCCTGTCACCATCGGCTGGTTGAAGTGGGCAGGAGCCAAAGCCTTCTTTCCCTCTTCGCTGCGGGTTACCACTACGCTGTAGAGCTGCAGGTTTCCCATGGTAGGAGTACGCATCGCCTCTTCCAGCAACTGGTTCAAAAGTTCATCTGTTACCTCTCTGTCGGCATATTTGCGAATCGAGGTTCTTTTCTTGATTGATTCCATATCTTGTTTCTTTTTCTAATATCTTATGCAAAGATAATGAAAGTTTCCCAAAAAGAACACGGTTCTTTTACATTTTTTGCTTCATAATGCGCTTTTCGTGCGTTTTTTGATGAAATATCTGCTCAAACGTTTCATATTTTAGAAATATTGTTTTAATTTTGCAGCTAATTATTAAACGTTTAATATGGAATATACTGAAAATATGACCTTCGAAGAGGCGAGCCATGCCTTGATGAAAGATTTGAAGACCCGATTGGCTGACCTGCATGAGCATTTCGATGCGCAGAATGTCGATTGGAATAAGCTCCATCTGCCATTGGCGAAACTCGTTTCCGAAGAAACGCAGAAATCGCTCGTTAGTCCGGAAGTGGTAGAGGTACGACCTAAGGAATTGGAGTGCGATGTGGTAAGATACCAGAACAATAAGGAGAAATGGGTGGCTTTGGTCGGATTGCTCAATGGGCATCCCTACGAGATATTCACCGGTTTGCAGGATGAGGATGAAGGCATCATGCTCCCCAAGTCTGTTACCAAGGGCAAGATTATCAAGACGGTGCTCCCGGAAGGACAGAAGCGATATGATTTCCAGTTTGTCAACAAGCGTGGCTACAAGATTACCGTCGAAGGATTGAGCGAGAAGTTCAATCCCGAGTATTGGAACTATGCCAAGCTCATATCCGGTGTTCTGCGCTATCGTATGCCGGTTGCCCACGTCATCAAGCTGGTCAATCAGCTGCAGCTCACCTCCGAAACCCTCAACACCTGGCGGGTGGGCGTGGAAAGAGCCTTGAAGAAGTACCTCTATGAAGAAAATGGAATAGATAACTTGGAAAACGGAATAGATTATAAGGAGACTGAAGATGAAATTGATGAGCAGTAAGATATACCTCAGGAATGTGCGTTTCCACGCTTTCCATGGCGTATTGCCGCAGGAGCGAATCGTTGGCAACGATTATCTTGTCAACCTGGTGCTGGATTATGACTTCTCTTCTGCCATGAAGACCGATGATCTTCAGGGAACCCTCAATTATGCCGAGGTCTATCAGAAGGTAAGAGAAGAAATGGCGGTGCCCAGCAAGCTCCTGGAGCATGTGGCAGGCAGAATCGCCCATAGGCTCTTTTCCGATTTCCCGGAAATCCAGAAACTCCAACTCTCTATCACCAAGGTGAATCCACCGATGGGTGCCGATAGCGACGGCGCAGGGGTAGAGGTTGTATTAACAAATGATAAAACTTATAGTTAGAATTAGGTTTTCTGATAATAAAGTAGTAATTTTGCAAAATCATCAGAAAGTATGTGTAAGAAAGTAACACTGATATGGGCTTTGATGTGCATGTTTGTAATGACATCGTTAGCTGCCAATAAGCGGTTCACGCTGGTCATCGACCCCGGTCATGGTGGTCATGATGCCGGAGCGCTCGGAGCCATATCCAAGGAAAAGAATATCAATCTTGCCGTTGCCTTGCGCTTCGGTAAGTATGTGGAGCAGAATCTCCCGGAGGTAAGAGTCATCTATACCCGCAAGACGGATGTCTTCATCCCGCTCAATGAGCGTGCGAATATCGCCAACCGTGCCAATGCCGATCTCTTTATCTCCGTGCATACCAATGCCTTGCCGGCAGGAAAGGTGGCTCGTGGCTTCGAGACCTATACCCTCGGTATGCACCGTGCCAAGGATAATCTCGATGTGGCGATGCGAGAAAACTCCGTCATCTCGATGGAGAAGGACTATCAGCAGAGATATCAGGGCTTCGATCCCCGCTCTTCTGAGAGCTATATCATCTTCGAGTTCATCCAGGGCAAGAACATGGAGCGCAGCGTAGAGCTGGCACGAATGATTCAGCGAGGTGTCTGCGATGGTGCCAACCGTCCCGACAAGGGCGTGCATCAGGCGGGATTCCTGGTATTGAGAGAGACTTCCATGCCGGGCTGTCTCATTGAGCTGGGATTCATCACCACTCCTGATGAAGAGCGCCTACTCAACAATGACAGCAGAGTGGATGATATCGCCCGTGGCATCTACGAGGCTTTCGCTAAATACAAGAATAAGTACGACAGATCGGTTTCCGTTCCTTATCGTGCCAAGGATTCCGAGGAAGTGAATATCCCGAAGATTGTTCCGGATCAGGAACCTGCGCCTAAGACTCGTGTCGTAACGAGGGGAAAGCAGCCGAAGCGTGAAGAGGCAACGCCTGAACAGCCAAAGCGGGAGGTGAAGAAGCAGGAGCCGAAGAAGGATGTGAAGAAGCAGGAGCCGAAGAAGGAAGTGAAGAAGGCTGAGGTAGCTGATGCGCCGGTCTTCAAGCTTCAGATTTTCGTAGGTAGTAGAAACCTTCGCAAGGGCGATGCCCATTTCAAGGGCGAAACCGATTACGATAGTTTCCAGGAAGGCAATCTGGTGAAATACACCCTGGGTGCATCCACCAATTACAACGAAATCTATCGCCTGCGCAAGGAAAAGCTGGAGAAGTTCCCGGAGGCTTTCATCATCGCCTTCAAGAACGGACAGAAATATGACGTGAACCAGGCTATCCGGGAGTTCAAGCAGAACCGCAACCGGTAGCTCCCTTTTTCGGGCAGCCTGCGATTCGCTCTATATAAATAGGTATAATAAAAAGAACAAAAATAGATAAATATGAAATTGACAAAGGAAATTAGGATAGCGTTGGTCGCTATTGTAGGTATCTTGGTGATGTATTTCGGAATCAACTTTCTGAAAGGCATCAACTTGTTCTCTACCAATAACACCTACTATATGACGTTTGATGACATCCAGGGTATGGGTGCTTCTACCCCTATCTATGCCGATGGCTACAAGGTGGGTACCGTGGATCAGCTGGATTTCGACTATTCAGGAAAGGGTCCCATCAAGGTCAAGGTGGATATCAATAAGGATCTGAGAATCCCTGCGGGTAGTACCGCAGAGATTTCTAAGGATATCATGGGCAATCTCCAGGTGAGTCTCCTGCTTGCCAACAATCCTCGTGAGCGTATCGAACCGGGCGGCATCATCCCTGGTACGGTGAATTCCGGTATGATGGGCAAGGCTGCCGAAATGATTCCGGTTGTTGAGAAGATGCTGCCTAAGCTGGATTCCATCCTCACCAGTGTGAATGCACTCCTGGCTGATCCTGCCCTGGCTGCTTCCCTCCACAATGTAGAGACCATCACCAGCAACCTCACCGTTTCCACCCGTGAGCTGAATACCCTGATGGCTGGATTGAACAAGCAGGTTCCAGGTATGATGAAGAAGGCGAATGGTGTTCTTGACAATACCAACCGACTCACCTCTAATCTGGCGAGCCTTGATGTGCAGGGCACACTCGACCGTGTGAATGCCACCCTCGATGGTGCGCAGAAGTTCACCGAGCAGTTGAACAGCGGGAAGGGTAGCCTCGGTCTCCTCATGAACGATACCCGCCTCTATGAGAATCTGAACTCAACCATGTCGCATGCCGACTCTCTGGTTATCGATCTCAAGGCGCATCCAAAGCGCTATGTTCACTTCTCAATTTTTGGCAAGAAAGACAAGTAGAGCCTCAAAAATACCGCTTTAAGGGCTTCTTTGAGGAAAAAGCCAAAATAAATTTTGTCTAAATAATAAAGGCAATGTTTCACGCCCCGGAATAGCTACAGAACTTGTTGTTTTTTAGCTATTTCGGGGTGTTTCAAAATTGTTTCACTGCCCCTAAAACGCAATTGTGGATAACTTTCTTAGTTGCTTGATTATGAGATAGTTATCTAGGTAGTCTTAAAATATTATAAATAGCCCGATTTGCTACTTTGGGCTTTTTTTTGTAATTTTGCAGTCGATTTGCATCAGATGGTGCAATCTGATGTAGTGTTAAGGTAAAAAATCAATTAAAATAAGTAGTAAATAGTGTCAATGTTAGCAAGTCCAAAAGCGCTTTGGGACAATAGTCTTTTGCTTATAAAAGATAATGTGTCAGAGCAGCAATATAATACATGGTTTCGACCAATAGTCTTTGAGTCGTACAAGCCTTCGACCAAGACTTTGTTGGTTCAAGTTCCAAGTCCATTCGTATATGAGTACTTGGAACAGAACTATGTTGGCTTGTTGAGCAAGGTCCTGCATCGCAATTTCGGTGATGGCATCCGTCTCACTTATCGGGTGGTAACGGATAAGGAGCACAAGTTGACCCAGGATGTGGAAGCTGATCCGGCTGATATTGATGAGGCTGAGCGCAAGAGATTGGCACAGCAGCCACAGATACAGGATAACCCGGCAGAACCACAGCAGCTTGAAGACATTGACACCCAACTTGATCCGAAACTCACCTTCAATAATTATATGGAGGGTGACAGCAACAAGCTGCCACGTTCGGTGGGATTGTCTATCGCTGAGCATCCGAATACCACGCAGTTCAATCCGATGTTCATCTATGGTCCTTCTGGTAGCGGAAAGACTCACCTGGTGAATGCCATCGGTCTGAAAACCAAGCAGATGTATCCGCAGAAGCGTGTGCTCTATGTCAGTGCCCGCCTCTTCCAGACACAATATACCGATGCGGTGCTGCATAATGCGAGCAATGATTTCATCAATTTCTACCAGTCTATCGATGTGCTCATCGTGGATGATGTGCAGGATTGGGCAGGCAAGGCGAAGACCTTGAATACCTTCTTCCACATCTTCAATCACCTCTTCCGCAACGGAAAGCGTATCATTCTGGCGAGTGATCGCCCTCCGGTAGAACTCAAGGATATGCCAGACCGACTCATCACCCGTTTCTCTTGTGGACTGGTGGCGGAGTTGGAGAAGCCGAATGTGGAACTCTGCGTCGATATCGTGAGCAACAAGGTGCGCAAGGATGGACTGAAGATTCCGAAGGATGTGGTTTCCTTCATCGCACAGACCTGCAACGGCAGTGTGCGTGATCTCCAGGGTGCCATCAATGGTTTGCTGGCTTACAGTATCGTATATAACAGCAGCATCGATATCCGACTGGCTGAGCGTGTCATCAAGCGTGCCGTCAAGGTTGAGGAGAGCAACAAGGTGCTCACCCTTGATGAAATCGTGGAGGCGGTCTGCAATCATTACAAGGTAACGGTGGCTGCAGTCAATAGCAAGAGCCGCAAGCGTGAGTACGTGGAGGCGCGTCAGGTGGCGATGTTCATGGCTCAGAAACTCATCAAGATGCCTGCTTCCAGGGTGGGCAAACTCATTGGTAATCGCGATCATAGCACGGTTATCCACAGTTGCGCCAAGGTAGAGGAGCGGCTGAAGATTGATGCCGAGTTCTTCGATGAACTCTCCAGCATCGAGAATGGATTGAGAGTAAAGAGATAATTAACATAGAAGAGATAATTAACATAGATAAGCACGGAACCTTGGTATAGTGGTTCTCGTTTATATAAATGAAACAAAAGGAAGTCGGATAAGTTTGTATTTGTCTTGGCTTCCTTTTTCCGTTTTTCTTTCCTTCGAACTTTATGATTACCTTGTACATAAAGTATTTTGAGCCTTTTTTCGAAAGATTTTTGGGAAAAAGCGATTTTGTATCATTCTTTTTTATTATATTTGCAGTCGAAATAGATTTGAGCCTAAACTAAACTCAGATATAGTTATGGAACAGAACTTAAAAGTTATATTATATGCCGTAGGTGCGATGATTCTTGCACCTCATACCCTCCATGCCCAGTCAGAAAATATCAAAGGTCTGGATTCATTGCGCTTATACGGTTCGGTGAGCGTGGTGGAGCCTGAACTGCTGAAGAAGGGCGTACTCAATAATGCCCTTGATGCCTTGAATGGACAGACGGCTGGTGTAAACGTTACTACCAATGGTCTCGACCGTATTGCCATGCTCAACTCTGTGCGGGTTCGTGGTACCACTTCCATCATGGGCGGCAACGACCCATTGGTCATCATCGATGGTGTAACCTCGGATGTAGCAACGCTTGCTACGATCTATCCTGCTGATATCGAAAGCTTTACCGTGTTGAAGAATGCCAGTGAGACCGCTCTTTATGGTTCTCGTGGTGCTTCGGGCGTTATCCAGGTGAAGACCAAGAAGGGAACGGGTAAGGGATTTCAGATTTCTTACGAGGGCAACTATGGCATCGAGGCGATGTTCAAGAGTATGGAGATGCTGAATGCCGCTGAATACATAGCTGCTGCACAGAAGTTTGGGCTGGAATATAACAATAAGGGATTTGATACCAATTTCTCCAAAGCCATTACCCGAACCGGAAATGTGCAGAACCATTATCTCGCCTTCAGCGGTGGTACTCCGCAGAGCAACTATCGGGCTTCCTTTGGCTATATCGACCATAACACCATCATCCGGAGCAAGGGCTATCGCAACCTGGTGGCTAAGATTGATGTTACCCAGAAGGCGTTTGGTGATAGACTGACGGGTGATTTCGGCGTGTTCGGTTCATCCTATAAAAACAATGATATCTTCGACAGTCAGATGCTTTTCTATTCTGCCGATGCCATGAATCCTACCTATCCTTTTGATAGGCTGAATGGCAGTTGGGTGAAGAATGGAGCTGCTTCGCAGGTGAATCCTCCCGGTGCCCTGCTCGAAGAGCGCAGGGATACGAAGAACATGAACTTCAATGCCCATCTGAAACTGAACTATGATATTTTGAGCAACCTGAGCATTTCTGCCTTCGGGGCATACAGTTATACTTCCAACGAGAATAACCAGTTCTGTCCTACCTGGGTGTGGGCGCAGGGCAATCTCTATCGGGGGGAGTTCAAGAGCGAGGAATGGCTTGCCAATGTTTCCTTGAACTATCAGCGGGTGTGGGGCATTCACAGCCTTAAGGCGATGGCAGGTGCTGAGTATCAGAAGGATATCCGTACGGGATTCTGGACTTCTGCCAAGGGATTCTCAAACAATAGTATGTATTACCACAATATCGGTGCTGCCGCTTCCCGTCCTTTCGGCGGTACAGACAGCAACTATGAAGACCAGGCGCTGGCTTCCGTGATGGGCAACATCGACTATACCTTATATAATAAGTACAGTCTTTCAGTTTCCATGCGTGGCGACGGTTCTTCTTTGGTGGGCGACGACCATACCTGGGGTTTCTTCCCATCCGTTTCCTTATCCTGGGATATGAAGCAGGAAGAATGGCTTCGCCAGCTCAAGGCGATTACGATGCTCAAGTTGCGTACGGGTTATGGACGTTCGGGTAATCTGGGCGGCATCTCTGCCTATACCACCATGAACACTGTGAGACAGAACGGCATCGTTTCGGTGAACAGTTCGCCTGTGGTAACGATGGGTATGATTCGCAACAACAATCCCGACCTGAAGTGGGAGACGCGTGCCACCTGGAACTTGGGTGCCGACCTGGGGTTGTGGAACAACCGTCTCGTGCTGACGGCGGAGTATTACTATTCCAAGACCACCGATATGCTCTATGCCTACGATGTGCCGGTGCCACCTTTCGCCTACGATAAGCTCTTGGCAAACATCGGTTCGATGAGCAACCAGGGATTGGAGGTGGGCTTCTCCATCACGCCTATACAGAAGAAGGATATGGAGTTGAACATCAATATGAATCTGGCTTGGCAGAAGAACAAACTCCTCTCGCTCAGTGGCGAATATGATGGCATGCAGATGTCGGCGGCGGATATCACGGCGATGGGTGCCTTATCGGGTGCCGGTCAGCATGGCGGTTATAACAATGTGGTCTATCAGATAGTGGGACAGCCGCTGGGTGTCTTCTATCTACCTCATTGCAAGGGACTTGTAGAAGATGGTAACGGGCATTATCGCTATGATATCGAAGATTTAGATAAGAACGGAACCGTGGATTTGAGTGATGGCGGTGACAGATATATCGCCGGACAGGCAACGCCAAAGGTGACGCTTGGCTCAAACATCAGTTTCCGTTATCGCGACTGGTATCTTTCCTTGCAGATGAATGGTGCTTTTGGACATAAGATTTTCAATGGAACGGGGCTGGCATATACCAACATGTCGAGTTTCCCGGATTACAACGTGCTGAAGGGTGCCCCGGAGAAGAACATCGTTGACCAGAATGTATCCGATTATTGGCTGGAGAAAGGCGATTATCTTAACTTCGAGTATCTCACCCTGGGTTATGATATTCCTATCCGCAAGGGCGTGGTGCAGTCGCTCAGGGTGTCGGCAAGCGTGAACAATCTTTTCACTATCAGCAGTTATAGCGGACTGACGCCGATGATCAACAGTTATGTGGTGAACAGTACGATGGGTATCGACGACAAGCGCACCTATCCGCTTTACCGCACCTTCTCGCTGGGTTTGAGTGTTCAATTCTAAATGCAGAACTTTAAATGCAGAAATATATGAAACGATATAGAATATACTTTTTCCTGATAGCAGCCTTGACAATGACATCGCTGACGATGACATCCTGTCTGGATGAGCATCCGAAGGACCAGCTCGAGGAGGAAGCCATTTATGGCTCTGCCTTGGATATTTATACCAACGCCGTGGCTTCACTCTATAATTATATCGGCGGCACCAACGAGAGTGAGGGTATTCAGGGTACCTGCCGTGGCATCTACGACTACAACACGCTGACTACCGACGAGGCGATGATTCCGATTCGTGGAGGCGACTGGTATGACGGTGGGTTGTGGAATGCCATGTACCGGCATGACTGGACGGCTGATGATGAGCCGCTTTATGATACCTGGAAGTATCTCTATAAGGTGATAGTTCTGGCAAACAAGTCGCTCGACATCATTGAAGCCAAGTCGTCTCTGCTCACAGCAAACCAGAAAGACCAGTTTCAGGCAGAGGTTCGTGCCTTAAGGGCATTGATGTATTACGAGGCGATGGATATGTTTGGCAGGATTCCGGTGATTCTGTCTTCGGGAGAAGCTGCCCTTTATGCGAATGCTGGGGGAGCTGATGCCACTCTTCCTTCTGTCACTGGTGCTTCTCTTCCTTCTCAAAGCGAGCGGAGCGAGGTGTTCCACTTCGTTTTCAGCGAGTTGCAGCAGGTGCTGCCTTATCTTCCCGATGAGCATAGCAACAAGGAGGGCAATTACTATGGCCGCATCACGCAGCCTGTGGTTAACTTTCTGCTGGCAAAATTGGCGCTGAATGCCGAGATCTACATGTTTGATGACTGGACCAAGGGGTATGCGAAGCGACCTAAGGGCAAGGATGTCTATTTCATGGTGCAGACTGCCGATGGAGCCTCTCTGCTCAATGGCGGCAAGGCGAGTGCGAACCGCAGCAAGAAGTTGAATGCCTGGGAAACCTGCATTTACTATTGCGATAAACTTGCCGGGGAGGGGTATGACCTGGAGGCAGATGATGCCTTCAATTTCTCTACGCACAATGAGACATCGAAGGAGAACATCTTTACCATTCCAATGGATAAGAATATCTATACCAATCAGTTTCATTATCTTTTCCGCTCTTACCATTATACGCATGGTGGTGCCTTGGGATGGGGTAGTGAGAATGGTACCTGTGCTACGATTGCTACGATGAAGGCCAACCGTTATGGCGAAGCAGACGAGGACACCCGTTGCAAGATGAACTTTGTGGCAGGTGTAGTGAAGGTGGATGGCAAGGAACTGCTGATGGATAATGGTAAGCCTCTGGAGTATCAGCCTTTTGAGGTGGCTCAGAACCTGACTGGCAGCAAGTATATCAAGACGGCTGGAGCGAGAATGGCGAAATACGAGGTAGATAGAACTTCGTATATGGATGGCAAGCTGCAGAGCAACGACATCGTTCTTTTCCGTTATGCCGATGTGCTGCTGATGAAGGCGGAAGCCAAGGTTCGCCTGGGAGAGAATGGTGATGTGGAACTGAACAGGATCCGTGCCCGTGTAGGCATGCCGAATCGCAAGGCAACGCTTGCCAATATCCTGGAAGAGCGATTGCTGGAACTGGTATGGGAAGGTTGGCGCCGCCAGGACCTCATCCGTTTCGGCAAGTTTACGGCAGCTTATGATCTCCGCACCCCACTTCAGGGCGAGGAATCTGGCTATACCACCGTCTTCCCGATACCGCAGAAATGCATCGATTTGAATAAGAAACTGGAGCAGAATAAGGGGTATGAGAAGAAATCATAAAGAGCATACTTGTCTCCATACGCCCTGAACCAACGGTCACCGGCCGAAGGGAAAGGTAAAGGGCAGAAGCTCCTAGCCCAGGGCATCCGCCCTGGGTAATTATGGATGCAAGCCTGCCGCCCTGTAAGGGCAAAAGCTTTCAAATTACAGCTGATAGAACTTGGTGAAAGCCTTCACGCAATATTCGTGATCCATCACGCTGCCGGTTTCGCGGCAACTGTGCATGGCGAGAATGGCATTACCCATGTCCACGCCCTTCAATGGAATGGAAGAGGCGAGGATATTGCCCAAAGTGCTTCCGCCAGCCACATCACTGTGGTTCACGAAACGCTGACAAGGCACACCCGCTGCCTCACAGATATTCGCGAAGATGGCAGCAGATACCGCATCACTCGCATACTTCTGTGCCGCATTGAACTTGATGACCGGACCGCTCCCCAGCATCGGATGATTCGTTGGGTCAAACTTCTCGCTGTAGTTAGGATGCCAGGCATGCGCATTATCGGCTGAAATCATGAAGGCACGCTCCACTGCCTGATAATACGCCTCCTCCGTTCCGCTCTGTGCAAGGGCGATGCGCTGCAGCATATAAGAGAGGAAAGGACTTCCCGCACCCTGCTTGGTCTGCGAACCCGTCTCCTCATTGTCGAAAATCGCCAGCACCTGAGTCGTATCCTGGGCATCAGCCGCCGTCAGAGCCTCTACGCCCGCCCAGCACATCGACAGGTCATCGAGTCTTCCCGAAGAGATAAACTCATCGTGCACACCGAAGGTGCAGGCAGGAGTGGCATCAGCCAGATAGAGGTCGAAGTCGAGGATATCTTCTTTCTGGATATTCAGTTCGCCGGTAATCACGTTCATCAGCAGATTACCCTTTTCCAGTTCATCGTTGATGATGCCAAGGATAGGGAGCACATCCTTCTGCCTGCTCAGCTTCACGCCATCGTTCACCTGTCGGTTGAAGTGGATAGCGAGATTGCTGATCTGCAGCAATGGGCGCTGGATATGGAGCAGGAGCGTCTTCGGATGCATCGCATCCTTGCCCTTTACGATAACTCTACCCGCCAGAGTGAGCGGACGGTCGAACCAGGTTGACATGATAGGACCACCATACACCTCGGTATTCAGTTTCACGATACCGCCCTCGCAAAGCATCTCTGCATTTGGCTTGATGCGGAAGGTAGGGGAGTCGCAGTGAGCGCAGATCATGTGGAAGCCGGCATCAGCCAGTGTCTTCTTTCCGATTTGGAAAGCATAGATAGAAGAGTCGTTCTTGGTAACGAAGAACTTGTCACCAGCCACAACCTTGCCCAGCGGCTCCTGAGGGTTCAATCGTCTGAACCCATTTTTCTCCAATTCCTTGGAGATATTCTTCACAGCCAGGAAGTTCACTGGCGAAGCGTCTAAAAAGGATAATAATCTTTTGATCATAGTCTATATCTTATATATTAATTATGCTGCAAAGATAATGCAAAATTTTCATTTAATCTCATATTTCTACCTGTTTTTTCCATAATAGTTAAATATCTACAAGAATCCCCTATGATGTTTGGTGTTATGTTTTGAAAGCATTAATTTTGCACATCATAATTTTGGCAGATATACAGAATCATTTAAAACAAAGATAAATGGAAATAGTAATAGGAATCGTTATAGGTCTTGCCATCGGATTCTTCGTGGGCAAGCTGATGGAAGGAAAAAAGGCGGGAGAGGAGAAAACGCAGCTTATAGCGAAGGCTCAGGTGCTGCAGGCTAATATCGAACAGAGTAATCTGCATCATGCTTCTGAGGTGCAATCCTTGAAACAATCTCATGCTGCTGAGGTGCAATCCTTAAAAGCGCAGATGGAGAACGAACGGCTGTTTGCCGAAAAACTCCGTGCTGAAAGCGACCAGCAGTGGGCACAGAAACTCGAAAGCCTGAAGCAGGAGATGCATCGCATGACCATCGAACAGCAGAAGGCTGCTGCCGAACAGCTCGCTGCCAAGCAGTCGGCCCTCCAGGAAAACAACCGACTCCAGATGGATGAACTCCTGAAACCTATCAAGGAGCAGTTTGCCGATTTCAAGAAATCGGTAGAAGAAAGCAAGACCCAGAACGAGGTGAATAAGAAGGAACTGCAGAGTACCTTCGAGGCTACGATGAAGCTCTTCCAGCAGGAACAGCAGCAGGCTGTAACAAGTCTGAAGGAGCAGACTTCGAAGATCGGTTCTGATGCCGCCAACCTTACCAAGGCTTTGAAGGGGGATAGCAAGATGCAGGGCGACTGGGGCGAGATGGTATTGGAAACCATCCTCGAAAACAGCGGTTTGCGAAAGGACGAGGAGTTCTTTATTCAGGAGAACACCAAGGATGAGAACGGCAAGAACTTCCGTCCCGATGTCATCGTCCGCTTCCCGGAAGGCAGGAGCGTGGTGATAGATAGCAAGGTATCTCTCACCGCCTATACCGATGCCTTGGCGGCAGAGACCGATGAGGAGCGGGAGAGGTTGATGAAGTCGCATGCCCAAAGTGTGCGCAAGCACATCGACGAACTTGCCGAAAAGGATTACTCCAAACTGGTGGATGATGCCATCGGTTTCGTCCTGATGTTTATCCCTAACGAAACGAGTTATATCGCTGCGATGAAGCAGCAGCCTGATTTGAGTCGCTATGCCTATCAGAAGAAGATCATCATCATATCTCCTAGCAATCTCCTGATGGCGTTGCAGCTGGCGTATAATCTCTGGCAGTATGACCGTCAGAACAAGAATGTAGAGAAAATCGTGAAGACGGCAGCCGATCTATATGATAAGGTAGCGACTTTCGAAGACACCTTCACGAGCATAGGTGATCTCCTCACTCGCCTCTCCGGTACCTATGATAAAGCGAAAAAGCAGCTTTATGATGGTACCGGCAATGTAATGAGAAGGGTAGAGAGCCTGAAGAATCTGGGTGTAACTCCCAAAAAGCAGATCAAGGCATTAGAGGAGTAATTTTAATAAGCGTTTTTATCCGGGCAGATAATACTCTTGGCTGTCAGGAAGATAATACGGATGTCAAGCCAAAACGACCAGTTCTCGATATACCAGATATCACGCTTGATGCGCTCCTCCATCTGCCAGAGCTCCTTCGTCTCACCACGGTAACCCGTTACCTGAGCCCAACCGGTAATACCAGGCTTCGAGAAGTGGCGAACCATATACTTATCAATCAAACTACCATAAACTTCAGTATGATACAACATGTGAGGTCTAGGACCCACGATACTCATATCACCCTTCAATACATTGATAAATTGAGGGAACTCATCAATATTCGTCTTTCTCATGAAGTTGCCGAATGCAAACTTTCTTGGGTCATTCTTCGTAGCCTGAGCCTTGTCTGAATCCTTGTTCACATGCATTGAGCGGAACTTCAGGCACATGAAGGTATTACCGTTCAGACCCGTTCTAGCCTGACGGAAGAAGATAGGACCCGGACTCTGAATCTTGATAATCAGTGCGATGATTGGAATGAAAGGCAAGAAACAGAGGCAGATCACACCACTCACGGCAATATCGAAGGCACGCTTGAGAATACGGTTCGAGACAGAAGACAGCGGCTCAAGATGGTTCGTGTAAACCGTCTTACCCATAAAGTTATGAGAATCCAGATGCAGCTTATATTCGCCGAACAGACGAGGCAGATAATAGAAATGCACCACGTTCTTGTCACAGAAACGCATGATCTTCACAATCTGGTCCGATTCCTGATGCGACAAGCTGCAGAAAATCTCATCCAGATCATAGGATGAACCGTTGATGGTATCATTCAGCTTGGACTCTAAAATTCTGTTAAGATCCTCCATGGTACCCAGTTTTTTCAGTTCCTGAGGTGCTCCAGCAATGTCATCATTGGCATAATAGCCTTTCACGATATAACCCGCAGAAGGGTCTTCGGTCATGGTAATGTACATTTCTCTTACGGCAGGATCGCTACCCACGAAGACCACGGTACGAATGTTTCTACCTCTCGCACGGTGATATTTCAGAAACTTGAGCTCGATGATTCTACTGATGACCAAAGCAATATAGAATGTGATGCCGAAGTAGATACCGAATGTAAATATTGCTCCACCATGACTGAAGAATTTCAGGAAGATCATGAAGCAGACGGCGGTACAAAGCACCAGGAAGAGCGTACGCTTAAGTACTTGCTGGAAACCGATTCGTCTTATTTGGATGATAGTGCTATAGTTGTATTCGCCGATGGCGAGAGCAACGTTTGCTATAAAGAATGTAATCTTTGTTTTCAGGTCTAGATACTCGGGTACATGAAGGAACTCGATGTTAATAAGGCCCAATAGCAAGCAATTGAGGATGATGAAGTCAGCGAGTATCACCAACCTTCTAATCAGCACGTTACCTTTGTATATATTTTTCTTCATAAGTTATTGTATGTAAGTTATTTTTTCATCTGTTCTTATTCTTAGAATATAGATTCTTGGTAGAATCGTTCGCAAAGATAGCAATAAAAACTGAATTCACCAAACTTTTTCCCATATTTTTTTCGTGAATCCATGCCAGTCTGCATGTCCCCCGCTATGGGTGGTTGCTGCCGCCAATTGGTTTTATGAGGGGGGCTCAAAAAAGGCCCCCCTACAGAAAACCAATTGTTAAAAAAAAAAAATAGACCAAAAAATTTGTTTAAATCAGAGAAAAAGCGTAATTTTGCAACCTGATAAGGATGCTCTTTTAAGAACGTTTGTAAATAAGAACGAAAATTAAAAGCCTGTCGTTAGAAAATGGTAAGTGCATAACGTCTTGAAATTAAGGTAGTTATATGGTGTAGTAGGGAGCTAAAATTATGCCGTTTTCTGAAATTAATGTTAATAAAAATAGCAAATCAATGAGTTCGGAAAGTCTTGATGAAGCCCCTATCTGGTATGCCATGAGTGCCCCCTACCGCGAAATGAAGGTAGCGGATTATCTCAAGGCAAAAGAAGATATCAAGGTGTTTCTTCCTTTGGAACGCTGCGAGCGTATGGTGGGGCAGCACATACGCAAGCGAGTGATTTCCTATCGCCCCGTAGTCCGCAATCTCCTTTTTGTGAAGGCAACGCCAGGCAGAATGCGGGACCTCAAGCAGATTTACAATTCCATGCTTCAGTTCAAGACCCGTCCCATGGATGGACATTCTGAAGTCATCACCATCCCCGATAAGGAAATGGAGGATTTCATGGCGCTCTACGAAAACGTGGAGGATGCCAACAAGCACTTCTTCCTTCCGGGAGAAATCAAACTGCGCCCTGAAGCAAGGGTGAGGATAGAGGATGGCGTCTTTGCCGGACTCGAAGGATATTACCAGAAGGTGAAGGGATGCCATAGCGAGAAGGGAAAGGTAAAGGGATCCCAGATCGGGAAGGGAAAGGATGAGAAGTGCTTCGTGGTCAAGATTGAAGGATTCCTCTCCTGCGCCGCCTTCCTCACCGAATGTAATTACGTAAGCCTCGCCGGGAAAAATGAGAAGAAAGAGGAGGAGAAAGGAAAGAAGAAATAGTAATATGATTAAAAACTGCATTATCTAGATAAAAAGAATGAAATTTAGTAAACTTGTGTTGTCAGGAGTGCTGGGTATAGCACTCCTGTCCGCTACGTCTTGCGGTACCCCGAAGAACGTAGCCTATTTTCAGGATTTGAACAATAATCCTGATACTGTCATTACCCTGCAGAACAGAGTGATAACCGTAAAGCCTACCGATAAGCTCTATATCGGAGTCAAGAGCAAGGATCCGCAGATTTCGCAGCTCTTCAATCTTACGGGCGGTACCAGTAGCGGTGCCTACAATATGTCGCAGGATGCCTATTACTATACCATAGATAGCAAGGGAGATATCGATTTCCCGGTTGTGGGAAAGATACAGGTGGCGGGTCTCACCCGCGAGGAGATTGCCGAGAAGGTGAAGAAATCGCTCGTGGATGCTAGTCTCGTCAAGGACCCTACCGTCACCGTGAGTCTCAGCAACCTCCATTATTCCATGATGGGCGAAGTGGCAAAGCCTGGTCAGTATGCCATCGAAGAGGAAAAGGTGACCATCCTCGATGCCATCAGCAAGGCGGGAGATCTCACCATCCAGGGTAAAAGAAACGATGTGATGGTGCTCCGACAGGAAAACGGACACCAGAAGATCTACAAGATTGACCTCTGCTCAGGCAGGGACATCTTCAGTTCTCCTGCCTACTATCTCCAGCAGAACGATGTGGTATATGTTACACCTAACGATACCAAGAAGAGAAGCTCTACGCTCAACGGAAATACTGTGCAATCTACGGGATTCTGGATGAGCATCTCATCTCTCATCGTTACCATCCTCACCTTCCTGAAAGTAAATTAATAAAGAAAAATGATACAGAATACTACTCAGGCTAACCAGCCCGTACAGGTGAATCCGATGCTCAGACGCAATCAGGCAGACGACTTCATCCGCCTGCAGGATCTTTTCTATCTCTGCCTCGCCAAGTGGCGCTGGTTCATCCTTTCGCTAGCCGTAACACTCGGCATCGCCACCTATTACATTCTCACTACCCCAAACGTATATCAGCGCACCGCATCCCTGATGATCAAGGACGACAGCAAGTCGCAGGGCATCAGCAGCGATGTTTCCTCCATGTTCGCAGATATGGGACTGGGCAATGCCAAGAGCAATGTAAACAATGAACTCATTGCTATCCAGTCGCCTGCCGTGCTCCTGGAAACCGGAAAGCGACTCAAGCTCGATGTAGATTATGCCATCGACGGTGCCTTCCACAAGGAGGCGCTCTATGGCGGCGATCTCCCCGTAACCGTAGATTTCATCGGCTTCACCGATGATCAGAGCGGCAGCTTCCAGCTCCAGCTCAAGGGCGATGGCTCTTACGTCATCAGCAAGATCAAGGGCAGCAACCGTGATAATCTTCCGGTAGATGACAGCGATGAGATTTCCGGCAGACTCGGACAGATCATCCACACCCCACTGGGAAAGATCAAGGTAGATAAGGCTCCTTCGTATTCCCAGTTTGTAAAGAATGGAGATGCTCCGGTGCTCTACGTATCCCGCAGCAACATCTATGCGATGACCGACCGCATCAAGGGTTCGCTCGCTGCCAGCCTGAGCGAGGAGAAATCCACCGTCATCGACCTTACCTATAAGGATGTGCTCCCTAAGCGTGCAGAGGATGTCATTAGCACCATCATCTCCGTTTACCGCAAGAACTGGCTTGAGGACAAGAACCAGATGACCATCTCCACCTCTCACTTCATCACCGAACGACTGGGCGTGATTGAGCGCGAACTGGGCGATGTGGATAAGAATATTTCAGCCTTCAAGAGCAGCAACCTGCTGCCTGATGTAGAGGCTGCCGCACAGCAGTATATGCAGAAGAGCACCGAGGTGGACAAGCAGATCATGGATCTCAACTCGCGCCTCGCCATTGCCCAGTATATCCGAAACTATCTCACCGGCAAGGTGGGCAAGAACCAGCTCCTGCCTTCCAATACAGGCATCGAGAGCCCGGGTATCGAGCAGCAGATTGCCGAGTACAACAAGAGTCAGCTGGAGCGTAACAACCTGGTGGCGAACTCTAGCGAGCAGAACCCACTGGTGGCTGACTACGACCAGAGCCTTGGCTCCATGCGCAAGAGCATCACTGCCAGTCTCGACAACTTCGTGGTAACCCTCAAGACCCAGCTGGGCACCCTGCAGGCTAACGAGGCTGCCACTACCACCCAGATTGCCAGCAATCCTAACCAGGCTAAGTACCTGCAGACCGTGGGTCGCCAGCAGAAGGTCAAGGAGTCGCTTTATCTCTTCCTCCTCCAGAAGCGCGAGGAGAACGAGCTTTCCAAGGCATTCACCGCCTACAATACCCGCATCATCACCCCTCCTACGGGCGACAACAAGCCGGTGGCACCGGTGCGCCGCAACATCATGCTCGTAGCCTTCGTGCTGGGATTCCTTATTCCGGTAGTCATCATCTTCGTGCGTGAAAACATGAATACCACCGTGCGTGGCAGAAAGGACCTGAAGAACATGAATGTTCCGTTCCTGGGCGAGATTCCATACTCTATCAGCCGCAAGAACCGCCCAACCCTCGAACAGCGCATCAGGTTCTGGAAGAAGCCGAAGGAGGTGCGCCAGATAGTAGTGAAGGCTGGCAAGCGCGACATCGTGAACGAGGCGTTCCGCGTATTGCGTACCAACTTCGAGTTCACCATCGGTACCCATCCCGAGCAGAATGTCATCGTCTTCACCTCTCTGAATCCGGGATCCGGTAAGAGTCACCTGGCTGCCAACATGGCGATGTCGCTCGCTATCAAGAAGAAGAAGGTGCTGCTCATCGACGGTGACCTCCGCCACGGATCTACCTCCATGCTGATAGGCAGTCCGGGCGAGGGATTGAGCGATTACCTCAACGGCAGAATCGCCGATATTCGCGACATCCTCCACAAGGGAGAGGAGAGCGGACTGGTGAAGTATTTCGATCTTATTCCTATCGGAACCATCCCTCCAAACCCTACCGAGCTCCTCTTCACCCCATTGCTGGAGCAGATGATCAAGACTATGCGCCAGGAGTATGATTACGTCTTCATCGACTGTCCTCCTATCGAGGTGGTAGCCGATACCCCAATCTACGAGCAGTTTGCCGACCGCACCATCTTCGTAGTCCGTGCCGGCCTGATGGAGCGCAACATGCTGCCAGAGATTGATGCCCTCTACAAGGAGAAGAAGTTCAAGAACATGACCATGATTCTGAACGGCACCAAGGCCCGTGGCGGCAGATATGGCAGCCACTATGGTTACGGCTATGGTTATGGCTACGGCTATGGCTATAATTATAATAAGGAAAAGAGTGGCAGCCCGTCCGAGAACGGCCGTTTGGGGGTGTATCATAGAGGGCAGAACCGCTATCACGACTCCACCTAAGCCCCTCTAAGGGCA